>Ga0182738_1000119_pt1 | contig 136352 bp, 105 predicted proteins | sample eDN5th30CBELigMG_FD_128876 | JGI IMG/M metagenome (GOLD analysis project Ga0182738, IMG submission 128876) | Enriched Miracle-Growth compost microbial communities from Emeryville, California, USA - eDNA 5th pass 30_C BE-Lig MG (version 2)... ...
ACACCGCTGACAACCGGCCAGCCGCACCCATACCATCTCTAGCCCGGAATGTCCCCACCGCTGGTCCGACACGCCAGGGCACATCAATCCTCGTGCCGAACAGGATTGGGCTTGTCCGCCAGTGCGAACGTGATGGAACGCTCCCTGTCGCTTTTCAGTAGGACTCCAGGGAGTATGGCTCCAGGGAGACCAGGCTTTTCAAACAGCAATGCCGGCGGGACTGAATCCCGCCTCTCAGAAATGCGGATGCGCGCTCAGTCCACACGCTGCGATCCAGCACACGTTGCGACCACCGAACGGCGGAGTTGATCTCCGCCGTCTTCCGAGTGTCGATACATACGCCGGATTTCATCACGCATTGCAGCGGGACACAATTATTTTCCCGGCTCAATGGAGACCACGTTTCTCGAACAGAAATGCCGGCGGGACTGGATCCCGTCGCTCAAGAAGGAGTCACCGGCTCCTGCGGCTCTCAGTTTTCCACCAGCTGGTGATTTTCCAGGCGCACGATGCGTCGTGACAGGGATTCCGCTTCGGCCCGGCTGTGAGTGACATGGAGAAACGTCACTCCGGTCGAGGCCTGCACCGAGACCAGCAGCTCCCGCAGTCGGCCTCGCAGCTCTTCGTCCAGGGCGCTGAGCGGTTCATCCAGCAGCATGACCTCAGGGTGAAACGCCAGAGCCCGCCCAATGGCCACACGCTGCGCTTCCCCTCCGCTCAACGTCAGGACATTGCGGGGAAGGAGCGGCGTCAGCTCCAGCACAGACGCCAGTTCAGCCACGCGACTGCGAATGCGTTCAGGCTTCCACCGGCGAATGCGCGGGCCAAATTCCAGATGCTGCCGGACCGTCATCGTGGGAAACAGAGCCAGATCCTGCGGAACATATCCAATCCGGCGCGCGGCGGGACTGGCCGATGTCACATCCACATCGTGAATGAGTACCTGGCCGGAATACACAGGCGTCAACCCGCACAATGCTTCCAACAGGGTGCTTTTCCCGGCCCCGGTCGCCCCCATCAGCACCGTGTATTCCCCGCGAGGAACCTGCCAGTTGATATGTTGCAGGCTCCAGGCTCCCCGGTAGATCGAAACATCCCGCAGTTCAATCATGACATCGTCCGCAACAACAGATCACCAGGTTTTCAGACTGTTATCGTCCCTGCACATTCAGCAGACGCAGATGCAGCAGCACCCCGAGCGTCAGCCCGATCATCAGCAAGGCCACCGCCACGGCCGACTGCAGGCTGCCGGTCCCCAGTTCCAGATAGACAGACGTCGACAGCACTTCGGTCCGGAAGCGGGTCGTGCCGGCGAAAACCAGAATCGGGCCGAACTCTCCCATGGCCCGGGCCCAGGCGACCAGCAAGGCCCCGACCATGCCGGAGGAGGCCTGCGGCAGACAGACCCTCCAGAAGGCCTGCCCCCGGGAGCATCCCAGGGTGCGGGCAACATGTTCGGCGCGGGGAGAAATGCGATCGAATGTGCCGCGCATCATGCGGACGGTCAACCCGGTGGTCAGTGTCAGCTGGGCCAGCACGATGGCCGGCAGATGATAGGTCACCTGCACGCCGGCCGACTGACGCAGCCAGTTCTCCAGTCGCCAGCCAGAGATCGGAAAATGGAACAGAATCAGCAGGCTCAGGCCCAGCACCAGCGGCGGCAGCATCAGCGGGACTTCCACCAGCAGGTCGACCAGCAGGCGGCCTGGAAATTTTTCCCGTGACAGCAGATAAGCCAGCGGCACTCCCATCAGCAATGACAGCAGCGCCGACAGGCTGCAGGTCTGCAGCGTCAGCAGCAGCGAGGCCTGAATTTCCGGCTGGCACAAGGCCTTCCAGAGATATTCCGGCGCAGTGAACAGGGCGTCGGCCAGAAGCAGCAGCACAATCAGCGCGACATAGCTGCCTCCCAGAAGCCAGAGCGTGCCGAGAAACAGGAAATCCGAGTCCAGCAGTCGGGGGCGGTGCCCCTGCGAGGCCGGCAATTCCGAGCTGTCAGTCGGCGGGGCGGTTGTCATGGGAGATTTGCCCCGGTCTGGCCTGCCGGGACAGGCGGACTGAATCCAAACTCGCGATACCGGCCCAGCGGTTGTTCATCGGACAACAGAAAGTCGACAAAATCGCGCGCCTGTCCGATGTGTTCGCTGGAGCGCAGAATTCCGATCCCCACGTCCCCGCAGGTCTCGGCAAACTCTTCCAGCTCGACTGCCTGCAGGCCGGTTCCCTGCCGGGCGATGACATCATAAGCCAGGGCCACATCCGCCGCGCCGATCCGCACCGCGTTCGCCGCTTCGGTCACACTGGAAACATAAGATTCGGTGCAGGCCCGCAGCTGGTCCCATTTGCCAAGCTCCCTCAGCCGCTCTCTGGTCAGTCTGCCAATCGCGGCAAGTTCCGGGTTGGCCTGCACGAGCCGGATATTCTTCCGGCATAAATCATCCAGCGTCGCAATCGCATGAGGATTGCCAGTCGCCACGACAGCGACGACATGCATGCGGGCGACGGGAAACGATGCCTGCAGCAACCCGGCCTGCTCCGCCTGCCGGAGATAACTGTCGTCAGCGGGCAGATAAAGATCTCCCTGCCGGGTGATTCCGGCGGCCGCGAGCAAGGCCTGCGACGGGCCGACTTCCAGTTCCAGCTTCCAGCCTCGCGCCGCCAGGTAGTCCTTCCCGATGACGGACATCACTTCCCGATTACTGGCCGCACAATACATCTTCAGGCTTCCGGCCGGCTGATCCCCGGCTGCCGGCCGGGACTGTTCCCGAGTGGAAACCGTTTCCTTCCCCCGGGTCAGGAACAGTCCGACAATCAGGACGATGACCAGCACGGCAAGGAGAGATCGAAACATGAGAAATGGAACCGGAGAGAAACGTTCGATGAAATTCTCTGTTCACGAGCATGGCCGTCGCAGACGACACGAATCGGTAACGGCTCTGTGATTTACCAGAAACTTTTACAGCCAGAATTTTTCACGGTCAGAAACTTTTACTGTAAATTTTACTGGGCCGGCGTCGCAGAGGTGAACCCCGGAGCATTGGCTGCCAGGACATCCTGATCCACACGGCCCGGTAATTCCAGATCAAAAGTACAGCCCGGCTGGCCGTCGCTGCGGTCGTGAACATTCACCCGTCCTTTCATTTTCCGGACCAGAGTCTGCACAATATACAGTCCCAGGCCGGTCCCTTTGCGACGGCGTTCCAGTTCACTTCCTCCCCGATAAAAAATCTGAAAGATCTTTTTGCGATCTTCCCGGGGAACTCCCTCCCCATTGTTGGTGAACTGCAGCAGCACCCGATTCTTCCCCAGTCGTTTCAGCACGATCCGCACCTGCGGCGGATCACCGGCATATTTCACCGTATTTTCGACCAGATTGGCCAGAATCAAATCCATCACAATCTTGCGGGCGCGAATCACCAGGGGTGACAGTTCCAGATGGAAATGCTCCTGACGGTTGACGTTCCACTGCATGCAGGCATTGTCGACATACGATTCCACGAGCGGCTGCAGTTCCAGATCCTGAGGATCTTCGTTTTCACCAATCGCATCGAGCCGTCCGACTTCGAGCAGCTGATTGATCAGCTTGTCCAGTCGCCGCAGTTCTCCGGCCATAATGCCATGAAACTCGTGCCGCCGCTCTTCGCTGAGATGTCGCAGCGACAGGGTTTCCAGATAGAGCTGCAAGGCCGCAATCGGCGACTTCAGTTCGTGCGTGACGCTGTCAACAAAGTTGGCCTGCCGGTTATTGAGAGCAATTTCCTTGAGTGTCAGCACCAGCCAGACCGACAGCCCGGCCAGGATCAGCGTAAAGGCCACCACGCCGATCGCGAGAGTCGTCCACCAGGAGCCTTTGGCGAGAATGATGATCCAGCAGACCATCAGGGTCACATTGAGGGCCATCAGGCTCACGCTCAATGTGATCGGCAGGTGAATGGTGCTTCGTTTGCGAAAATAGGTCGCCACAATCCACCTTTCACTCAGAACTCTGCGGGCATTGAAGAATGCCTGGCCACCGATCAGGGTCGGTAATTTTTCCGGTGACGTTCATTTCCGCCTGCGCAGCGCGTTGTGCCTGACGAAATACAACACGCTGCCTGAGACGGAGGTTCATCTCGCGCATTCAGACATTCTCTTCAGACTTCGTTCTGTCCTGGTGCCACCCAGTCGTTTTCCTGTGCCGGCACCCAGTCTCCCCATTCCTGCAGATAATGATCGAAGGCGGCCACCTTCTCGCGGCGTTCTTCCAGCCAGGCCTTGGCCAGATCGACCAGTTCCTGCTCGCGCGCCAGCGACATCTGCCCGAGCAGAACGCGGGTGCGCAGAAAGACAAAATACGTATCCAGAACATCGCACCGGCAATAATCGTTGACGTCTCCGGCCTTCCCGCCCAGATACAGATCCTGCACCTGTGAACCGTCGATACTCGTTTTCCCCGGCTTGCCGATCAGATTCGCCAGCAGGTTCAGCCCGCCGGTCATGCGCGTAGCTCCAAAATTGCTGAACAGATCCATCAGGTCGAGATGGGAACTGCGATTGTACCGGTTTCGCGGCTGCTCATAAGTCGGGCCATGTTGATGAAACCAGTCCGGCAACCCGATGCCATAGCGAAATGCGGCCAGTTCCATGACCGGCAGGTCATATCCCCGCCCGTTAAATGTCACCAGCGTGGGCCGCCCATAATGCCGCCAGCCATTCCAGAATCCCTGCACGATCACCTGCGGGCGAAACTTCGGCTCGTCCAGCACCGCCAGATCCAGCAATTGAAATTCGGCACTCACCTTGGCCACCGCCACCGAGATTGGCAGCACAAAAGTCGGCGGCAGAACATCCCGGCCAGTCTGTTCGAGCAGTTCATCCCGAAACTTTCGCAACGCCTGCTCTGGCGTCAGCTGATTCGCCGGATACTTCACCCGGGAGATCAAATCGCCATCGCCGACGGCCTCGACATCAAAGATCAGATACTGCACGCCATTGGAGTTCGTCATCAGGATTTAGAACCTTTTGCAAGACATGTCATGATCCGTTCGCGACGCAGAATCTTCTCGTGTCCGCACGGGAAACGGAGCCCGAAAGACTTTTCATTCCCTGCGTCGCCTCCGTGCGCTGGAAACCCGGAACGGCTGAGCCTGGGCGGGGTGCCCCCTGCTTCCTGCTGAATGCTCTCACCACCGGCAGGCCTTCTGAACCTGTTGCGCAGGAACATCGATTTCCCGGATTGAGAAATCCCCTCCCCCCGGGCGAGAAAAGTCTGCAGCCACAGAGAAACCTGCTGTAATTTCAGGACTTACGCTCTGCAGGCCGCCTCGTTCTCTTCTGCCTGCCCCTGCTTTCTTTCCCGGATTTCCACAAAACAGACTGTCGGCCGGCAGAATGCCTGTCCCCAGACTGCCGGCATCAGGGGCCGTCTGGCCCGACTTTCACAAGTCACAAACCTGAGAGAGTTTGCAGACTGGGAAAGCCTGCCTGATCAGGCAGAGTTCAGGACATTCGCACGCAGGCCGATCCGCGAATGTGAATTCCGATTCGACAGTCCTTGGAAATCCGTGACAGCCAGCTTACCATCCAGACAGAGATTTTGAGTCGGTCGCAGGGACGAAAAATCGAGTCCTGCCCCTGACCAGCCCGCAGACAGGAGCACAGGCCGCCTTCAGAGAGAATGACGAGTGCAGCGAGAGTTCCACGGCAGGCGGTCTGAAGCTTTTGACAAGATCGATGACTTCCGATTTTCCCTGGCATTTCTGCAACAGCGGAAGTGAATGAGAGCAACCTGTGCCTGTTCGCCGGATGCGGTCACTCATTCTGTTCCATTGCATCGCGTTCAGATCTCTGCAGTGCGTCTCAATGCCCGTTGATTTCCCGGACACTGCTCCCCCAGGCATGACAGGCCTTTTCTGCGAACCGGTCTGAATGGTGTCATGAACTGAGCATGTGACAGGCAATTCACCACTCCGGCCGAGTGCGGCAGACTTTTCAAGAAACAGATCACAAGGCAGAGCAGAGGAGCCTGCTCTCGAGACTGATTCATGCGGCTGCAGACCTGGAAGGTTCTGAACCGCTGGTCGTCAATGGATTTCCAGAATGGCTACCCTTTACGAATTGAGACGGCATTTCGAGTTGTCCCCGGACAGCAAGCTCGTTTCTCCGGAAGTGTATCTGCAGCGTCTGACCGGTCATGGCTCCCTGGTGCGGGCCGATGAACCGAGCGCCAACCTGCTGGGCCTGCGTGATCAGGATACCGGCACCCGAATTCTCGTTCCGGTCGAAGACCTGATGCGCCAGCGCATTCACGCGACCACACATCACTGAGCACCGATGAATCCTTTGGCGAACGGAGCCCCCTGCGGGTGAGCGTTCCCGGCGCCTGTCCTCTGCCTTTGTGACAGGTGTCTGACGGAAGGCAAAATGCTTTAACCGTCAGGAACAGTCTGGAACGTAGAATTCCACCGATTGCGACCGAGTCTGGCCGGGTTGCAAAATCCTGCAAAAACGCTCTACACAATTCTTGCGGGAAGTGATCTAATAAATTGGCTCACGGAGTTGGTTCACGCTGGAAATATGCTGGCGGAGCGCGTTCTTGAGTGCTCAGAGCCATATGAAGGATTCATCTCCCCAAGGGTTGTCGACAGTGCGGTAACCCCGGGTGTCTCTAATGGGAGAGTAGAAAGGCATCGGTAGAGGCGGTGCGCGCCGTGAATGGCCTGCATCCCGCCCGCCAGACCTGATCCTTTCATAAGAACCCCCAGTGAAATGCCCTGCCGGGCTGTATTTGCCATTGTCATGCATGCGTCATGATCAATGGTCCCGGCAGGCAGTGTCGTCCATGGCCTTCCTGGCAGATGTCGCCGAACTCTTGTTCCGGTGCCACTGTCATGGAAAGTCTCCCGAGACAGTCATGATCCGTCCTGAAATATCAGGATCTGTCCAGGCACGGAATGTCGGCTTTTGACAGCTGACGCCTGCAGATGAAAACGGTGTTGGTGCTTGAAGCAGAGGTTGGAAATCTTCCATGGCCAGCAAAAAAGCCGATGTTGAAAAATGCCCTTCCAGCCGGGATGCCGGCAAAGGAAGCCTTGAAAAACTCGCGGTTCCGCCTGAGGTCCAGCGTGGTGTGCGGTTTGTGCGCCTGCTGCCGGCCGCCGAAGTTCCCCGTTATACACATGTTCCCGGCTCTGGAACGCCGCATCCTTATCGTGACCCGCGCGGGCACAGCTACAGCAAACGCCCCCAGTCCCCGAAAGGGCTGAAAGAAGCCCAATGGGCGGAAAACCGCAGCTATCTCATGGCCTTGGACTATTTCAATCTAGGGTTCTACTGGGAAGCCCATGATGAATGGGAACGCCTGCTGCGGGCGACCGGTGCCGATACCCTGTGCGGGCTGTTCGTCAAAGGGCTGGTCAAAATGGCGGCGGCCGGAATTAAAGTCCGCGAAGAAAGTATCCACGGGGTGCGCCGTCATGCCGCCTCGGCCGGAGAAGTCTTTGCCGATGTGGCCGCTGAATCTGATCAGGACAAATTCTGCGGGCTGAGCTTCACCCTGCTTCAGTTCGCAGCCGATCGTGCCGCACAACTGGCTTATCCGACCGGTCTGGAAGCAGGACGCCCGCTGCGGGTGTTCCCCTTCCTGCTGATTCCGGAACCAGTCCCCCTGGTTTAGAGCCGGTGTTCTTTCCGGATGCACCCACTGACGTTTCGTGCATTGAAGGAGACTTCGAGCCTGTGGATTCTCTGGGCACGCCGCGTCAGCCAATGCATTCAGCCAATGTATTGTGTGTCGTGCGGACATCTCGTGTTCTGATGAAACGCCACTCGCCGCGTGGCGGAACGCGGCCTGTCCGGCATTGATGCGCTCTTAGCCAGTCCTGCGGGCGATTTCCCCATGCTCGATCGCGAAGAATATGTCGAACAGGCCTATTTCTTCCGCGCTCTGCGCGAGCGTCTGGAGATGAGCACTCCGGTTCAGGAAGTGCTGGCAGGCATTCGGGAAGAGATTCTGACGACCACCCGTCTGCCGATGGCCATCGATTTTTTGCTGGGCGAACTGCAATTGAAAGGGCAAATCGGCACCGCCATGGCGCGGCTGGGACATTATTTCTCGCCCTTTCAGACCTTTATTATCCGTCGGGCCGAAGACGATAGCGCCCGTCTCGACTTTGCCGTGGCCCTGAAGATTCTGGAGCATGAAGCCCACTATCGGACGGAAGACACAATTCAGCCGGCCGCCCTGTTTGTTTATCAGTTCGAATGCCTGGCCAGAAATCGCCTGGGTTATGACGCCGGACTGACAGCCATCGCCCAGGATTCGGCCTATGACCAGAACTGGAAGGCGTGGATCAACCGCTGCCGATTCGACCTGGGGACCGTGGAATTCGCCGACCTGGTGTACAGCCGCTCGCAACAGTCTCTGAATGACCTGCGTCGCCAGAGAAAAGACCCTGAGCTTCCCGCCCCGGTGCCTGTTCTGTTCGATGCCCAGGCGGGCCGCATTGCCCGGGCAAATCAGGGCAAAGATCCGTTGTACATGTTCGCAGCCCTGCAGCGGCAGCTGGGATATCCTGCCGTCCCGAGGCCTGCCCCGTCCCAGCAGTCGACCCGACTTCCGCCCCACCTTGAAATTCGGCTGCAGCGCATGGAATCAAGACTGACTCTGGTCGAGCAGGAACAGCGGGGAGGGATCAACCTGACGGAATTCTATCAGAAGAATCCGATTTCCGAGGCTCCGCCGGATGCTGGAGACAGAACCGATTGACGCATGCAGATTTTTTGTTGCCTGCGATTTCGATCTGACCGGGATTTCAAACGCGCGTGGACGTTGAACCACATCTCAACCCTTCTAAAATATCTGGCGCTTGTCTGGAGGTGCAGCCCATCGGTGAAAAGACTGCGGAGAGCGCCGACCAATGAAGTTCTCCAGTCAAGCACACGGATGGCATACTGTGATCCAACCCAGGGGGCGGCAGTTGTTCACCACACTCGACATGACTCTGCAAGACCTGTACGAAGAGTTTGAATTTCTCGGCGACTGGGAAGAACGCTGTGACTTCCTGATCGACCTGGGAATTGAACTCCCCAAGCTTCCGGAAGAAGCCAAAACCGAAGACAATCGGGTGCGGGGCTGTCAGAGCAATGTCTGGCTGGTCAGCCGCCTGAACACCGACGTGGCTCCGCCGGTCGTCGAGTTCGTCGCCAACAGCGATGCCATGATCGTCAATGGTCTGATTGCCGTTCTGATGGCCGCCTACAACGAAATGACCCCTGAGCAGATTTTGAAAACCGATATCGAATCGGTTTTCAAACGGCTGGAGCTGGATCGGCAACTCAGTTCGCAGCGCCGCAATGGCCTGTATGGAATGGTGACTCGCATTCGGGAATTCGCGGCGGCCGCTCAGGCCGGTCTCGACTCGGCTGCAAACTCCTGAATCCGGTCTCGGCTGTCAAATGTGGGCCCTGTCCCTCTTCCCTGGCACATCGCAGCACTGACTGACGACTCCATTTTCACCTTGCTGAAACGGCAGCGGTGGCGGGAACGACCAGCTCTCATTTTCCCGGCCGGGGCACCCAAATCGGGCACACGGCACGCGACCACTCTGAAATTTCCCCTGCGCTGAAATTGCCAGTTTGCCGAAACGGCAACCGCAGACCGAACGGACACCCCTGGTTCCGTGTCTGATCAGAAAAGGGCCTTGCTCGAGATCCTGCCTGGCCTGATGTTCTATGACGAAATGCCGATGGCCGAAATGACGAGGGCACGGTGCCCCGCCTGAACGCCCGCATGGAACTTCCCGGCGACTCGTGATACACCACATGGAATTCCATTTTCATTCTCCCGGCCAGCGGCTCATCGTGATGGGTCTCGATTCTGGCTGAATTCAAAGGACTGCCGACGCAGCATGGCCTGCACATTCGGCAGCATGGCTGCAAACATGCCTGACATCGAAACCATCCGGAAGCAGTTTCCGGTGCTGCAGCAGACCCTGCCCCGAAACCTGCCGGTGACATTTCTCGATTCCGCCGCTTCGGCCCAGAAGCCGCAAGTGGTGATCGATGCCGAACGCCAGGTGTACGAAACGCACTATGCCAATGCCTATCGGGGAGTTTACCGGTTCGGCGCCCAGGTCGACGAAGAACTGGAATCGAGCCGGGACGCCGTGCGAAACCTGCTGGGGGCAGCTTCGCCTGACGAAATCATTTTCACATCCGGCAGCACCTTCGGCCTGAACATGATCGCCTTTGGCTGGGGACGCCGTCATCTGAAAGCGGGCGACGAAATTCTGTTGAACCTGATGGAGCATCATGCCAATCTGGTTCCCTGGCAGCAGGTGGCCAAAGAGACCGGCGCGGTTCTTCGCTATCTGCCGTTGACCGGCGACGGCCAGCTCGACCTGTCGGCACTCGACCAGTTCCTGACTCCCCGCCTGAAAATCGTCTCGGTGACAGGCATGTCCAACGTGCTGGGCACAATGAATCCGATTTCTGAAATCACCCACAAGGTGCATCAGGTCGGCGGAATTGTGGTGGTTGACGGGGCACAGAGTGTTCCGCACCGCCCGGTCAATGTGATCGCCGAGGGGATCGACTTTCTGGTGTTCTCGGGCCACAAAATCTATGGGCCGTCTGGCATCGGCGTGGTCTATGGCCGCAGCGAACTGCTGGAGCAGATGAACCCGTTCCTGTTCGGCGGGCATATGATTGAACAGGTGCAGGAGCAGGAATCGACCTGGGCTCCGCCGCCTGCACGGTTCGAGGCCGGCACGCTGCCGATCGCACAGGCGATTGCCCTGAAACCGGCCATCGACTTTGTGCAGCAGATCGGCTTCGACTCCATCCGGCAGCATGAAGAGTCGCTGGTTCAGTATGCCTGGGAGCGACTTCATCAGGTGCCCGGCATGAAAATTCATGGTCCTCCGGCTGATCAACGGGGGGGCATTCTCAGTTTCACCGTCCAGGGGGCCCATCCAGAAGACCTGGCGCAACTGCTCGATCGTCGCGGCGTGTTTGTCCGGCATGGCCATCACTGCACCATGCCGCTTCATCACTGGCTGTCCGTGCCGGCCACCGTGCGGGCGAGCTTCGGCATCTATACCACACGCGACGATATTGACCGCCTGCAGGAGGCCCTGCTGTTTGCCCGGGAGAAATTGCATCTGCCCGGCTAGGGCAGGTTGCTCTCGCCCGGGCCCGCGCAGCATGCGTTTCACTGGATGAAACACAACTCGCCGCGTGGCAGAACGCGACCCATGCGGGAGTGAGGTGCTTCAAGGGAACTGGTCTTTCCGCTCTCCCGGCAGGAGAAAGAGGGTAAAACAGCCGGGAGATGCCCTCACTTTCCACGGGACTGGCAGGAAAACCGGCGGCAGGCCGGGCAGATTCTCGAAATCAACGTGCCAGTCTCGTATGATTTCCCTATCAGAGTTGCTGATCCGCAGTTCGGAAAGATTCTCCGGATTATGAAAACTCCCTTCCGCCTGAAGGCGAACCTCAGGCCGATCGAAAGGTGTCCGTGTTCCATTCTTTTTCGTGTTCCATTCTTTGCTGCAGCAGACCGCTGCAAGCCGGGTGGAACCAGACCCTGCAGAACGATGTGCTGCGCATGGAACCGCAGGAATGACGACGGATTTCGCTTCAGCCACTGCCGAATCTCCCTTTGCCGAGGTCGCGCCCGGGTGCGTGCGCCGTCAATATGCCACGCTGTTTGATTCGATCGCCACACTGACTCTGCAAAGCGGAGCCAAAATCGGCCCGGTGACTGTCGCTTATGAAACCTATGGCACGCTGTCCCCCCGTCGCGACAATGTGATTTATATCTGTCATGCCCTGACGGGCGATGCCCATGTCGCCGGGCGGAATGCTCCGCAGGATCGCAAGCCGGGCTGGTGGGACGGTTTTGTCGGCTCTGGCAAGGCCATCGATACCGACAAGTATTTTGTGATCTGCGCCAATGTGCTGGGGGGCTGTCAGGGAACCACCGGCCCCAGTTCCCTCGATCCGCAGACCGGCGCGCCGTATGGTCCGGATTTCCCTTTCATTACAATTCGGGACATCGTCTCGGTTCACAATGCCCTGCTCGATCATCTGCGGATCGACAAAGTCCTCGCCGTCGTCGGAGGCAGTCTGGGGGGCATGCAGGTGCTGGAATGGGCCATCAGCCGTCCGGAACGCATGGGAGCGGCCGTTCTGCTGGCCTCCGGTCCGCGTCTGAGCGCGCAGGGAATTGCTTTCAATGCCGTTGGACGTCGGGCGATTTATGCCGATCCGCTGTTCAATGAAGGGCGCTATTATTCGTCAGAAACGAAGCCCCGGTTCGGGCTGGCCCTGGCGCGGATGATCGCGCATATCACTTATCTGTCAGAGCAGTCGATTGAACTGAAGTTCGGCCGGCGGCTGCAGAACGGCGATCAGTTCGCTTATGACCTGCGAGCCGAAACCGAGTTTCAGATCGAAAGCTATCTGCACTATCAGGGGAAGTCATTTGTCGACCGGTTCGACGCCAACAGCTATCTGACCCTGACCCGGGTGATGGACTATTTCGATCTCACCGAACAATATGGATCCCTGGTCGACGCTTTTTCGCGCACGCAATGCCGCTTTCTGGTCGTTTCTTACACCTCTGACTGGCTGTTTCCGACTTCACAGAGCGAAGAAATTGTCCGTGCCCTGATCCAGGCCCGGCGTCATGTCTCCTTCTGTGAGCTGAGCAGCCCGTATGGGCATGATGCCTTTCTCATTGAAGCGGAACTCCCCAAGCTGCAGCAACTCGTCGTTCCCTTCCTGGATCGAGCCTATCTCGACCTGCGGACCGGACAAGCCTGAGCTTCTTCCACAGATTCAACAGAAACCGTACTGAACCATGTGCGCCAAGCGCATTCATCTGCCTGATCCCCGTGCCGCGGTGACGAACGATCTGATCATCCGTCAGATTGAACGGGAAGCCCGCGTGCTCGACCTGGGCTGCGGCGATGCGGCCCTGTTGAGCCGGCTGCATTCCGAACATGCCTGTCAGGTTCTGGGAGTCGAACGGGATACCGAGGCCTTTGCCCTGGCGATGGAACGGGGGGTTCCCATTCTGCAGGCCGACCTGAACAAAGGTCTGGCGATTCTGCCGGACCACAGCTTCGATTATGCGGTGCTGAGTCAGACCCTGCAGCAGATCGGCCGCCCGCTGGAGTTGCTGCACGACATCTTCCGCATCGCCCGGCGGGCTCTGGTGGTGGTTCCCAACTTCGCCCACTGGCGAATTCGCCTGCAGGTCACTCTGGAAGGCCGCGCCCCGGTGACCGATAATCTGCCTTATGAGTGGTACGATTCTCCCAATGTGCATTTCCTGTCCATGGTCGATTTTCGCGACCTGGCGCGGCGCGGGAACTTTCAGATTGTGAAAGAAATTCCCATCATCGGCACCCGGGCCGTGAATCAGGCACTTTTCGCTAACCTGCGGGCGCACAGTGCGTTATATGTTCTGGAACGATCGGCCGGGACGGTTTGAATCGTGTTTGCGGTGCCGGAGGCCCGACTCGTGGCCGAATATGTTCCCGGCAGCGGCCCTGCCGGGCAGGGCCGGAATGGTCGCCGGTGGACAATTCCCGCCGGACGCGCCTACACTGGATGACTTCCCCGTGGTTTGTCTGACCTGGCAGAACAGCCCTGCTGCCTGCCCCGGCTTCTGCAACGGCAGAAGCGCCCTGGTCCTCCGGGACAGAAATCAAAATTCAACCGAAAGTCTCGTCAACTGCCAGCCTGGGAACAGAGACCGCGTCTGTGACTGACGGGCTGCCGATTCCGCAGCTCCGGTTTTTCCGGTCTCTTCCCTGCCAGATGACAGCAAAACGCGAACGGCCTGACCGTTCGCAGGAACACAATGATGAGCGATCGACGGAACCTGTTTGAAAAAGTCTGGGACCTGCACACTGTCGGCACACTCCCTTCGGGGCAGACCCAGCTGTTTATCGGACTGCACCTGATTCACGAAGTGACCAGCCCGCAGGCCTTTGAAATGCTCCGGGATCGCGGACTGAAGGTGCTGGCCCCTGAACGGACCGTGGCCACCGTCGATCATATTGTGCCGACCGACCTGCAGGCCCGTCCATTTCAGGATGAACTGGCCGAACAGATGATGTCGGCGATCGAGAAGAACTGCCGTGACTTCGGCGTGAAGCTGTTCGACATCCAAGGAGGCCTGCAGGGCATCGTGCATGCCGTCGGCCCGGAACAGGGACTGACCCAGCCTGGCCTGACCATTGCCTGCGGTGACAGCCATACCTCGACTCACGGAGCCTTCGGCACCATCGCCTTCGGCATCGGAACCTCGCAGGTGGCGCATGTGCTGTCGACACAGACCCTGGCCATGAGCAAGCCCAAGGTGAAGCGGATTGTCGTCAACGGCAAGCTGGCCCCGGGCGTGTATGCCAAAGACGTGGCGCTCTACATCATTCGACAGCTCGGCGTGAAAGGAGGCATTGGTTATGCCTATGAATATGCTGGCGAAGTGTTCGACGCGATGTCGATGGAAGAGCGCATGACCGTCTGCAACATGAGCATCGAAGGGGGTGCCCGTTGCGGATACTGCAATCCGGATCAGAAGACCGTCGATTATCTGCGCGGCCGCCCGTTCGCTCCGCAGGGAGAAGCCTTTGAACGGGCCGCGAAATGGTGGCTGTCGCTGGCTTCCGGTCCGGATGCCGAGTTCGATGATGAAGTCGTTTACGATGCCGCCGACATCGATCCGACCGTCACCTGGGGCATCAACCCTGGGCAGTCTGTCGGCATCTGTGAACACATTCCGCAAGTGGAAGAGTTCCCCAGCGAGGAGCAGGCCGGCGTGAAAGAAGCGCTGCAGTTCATGGAACTGACAGCCGGACAGTCACTGGAAGGGTTGAAGATCGACGTCGCCTTCATCGGATCCTGCACCAATGGCCGCATTTCGGACCTGCGGGAAGCGGCCCGCATTGTGCAGGGCCGGCATGTGGCCCCGGGCGTCAAGGCCCTGGTGGTGCCCGGCTCCCAGCTGATCGCCAAACAGGCGATTTCCGAAGGACTCGACCGGATCTTTTCGGAAGCCGGATTTGAATGGCGGCTGGCGGGATGCTCGATGTGTCTGGCGATGAACCCGGACAAGCTGAAAGGCCGCGAGATCTGCGCCTCGTCTTCCAACCGGAACTTCAAAGGCCGGCAGGGAAGTCCGACCGGGCGGACCCTGCTGATGAGCCCGGCCATGGTCGCCGCCGCGGCAATTGACGGCCATGTGACCGATGTCCGCAAGCTGCCGAGCACCTCGGCCTGATGATGACTGGGCGGGCGGGCAGTTGGACGGGCTGACACACACGACCTCTTGACCCCCAGTCAAGCGGGCGCGTATGCGCCGTCATCGGCTCATGCTGCCGGGCATGGGTCAGGGTGCCGAATACGCCAGGTCGCCGGTTGTCTCCGGTCGCGTTATGCCAGAATCTCAGACACCACCCGGCCATAAACATCTGTCAGTCGAAAATCCCGACCGGCATAATTGAACGTCAAGCGTTCGTGGTCGAGACCGAGCAGGTGCAGCATGGTCGCGTGCCAGTCGTGGATATGCACCGGGTTTTCAACGGCTTTTCCTCCCAGTTCATCGGTCGCGCCATAGCGTGTGCCGCCACGGACACCGCCTCCTGCCATCCAGATGGTATATCCTTGGCTGTTATGGTCGCGGCCTGTCCCGCTTTGTGCATAAGGGGTCCGGCCAAATTCGCCTGCCCAGACGACCAGCGTCTCCTCCAGCATGCCGCGCTGCTTCAGATCGGCCAGCAGTGCGGCCACGGGTTGATCGGTGGCCTGGCAGCTTTCCGCAAGATTCTTTTCGAGCAGAAAATGATGGTCCCAGCCGACAGGTGACGTCAGCTCAATAAACCGCACCCCCTGTTCGGCCAGACGACGGGCCAGCAGACACTGGCGGCCAAAGCGATCGCTGGGCTTTCCGGCACCAATGCCATACATCTCCAGGGTCGACTCGGTTTCGGCAGTGATCTCGAGCAGTTCCGGAAGTTCCGTCTGCATCCGGAAGGCGAGCTCGAAGGATTCAATCGCCCCTTCGATTTCAGGATGATACACATCCCGCTGCTGCTTCCGGACGTTGAGCTGCTGAACGAAATCGAGCTGCGCACGCTGCTCGGCCCGGCCGATCCGGGTGTTCTCCATGTTTTTCAATGGCGGCCCCGGCTCCTGATCAATCCCTAAAAAGGCCGCATAGAATCCGGGAATCTGATTGGTGCCAATCTTCGTGGCCTGAAAGACGGCCGGAAGAAACGCGCTTCCATAATTGCGTGCCCCCCCGTTATCGGCCGGGGGATTGATTGTGATAAACCCGGGAAGATTGGCATTTTCCATTCCCAGTCCATACAGCGTCCAGGCCCCGAACGAAGGCCGGACAAACTGGAAGCTGCCGGTGTGCATCTGCAGAAACGCCTGGGAATGATTCGGCAGATCCGTCTGCATGCTCTGGATGAAGACCATGTCATCCACATGTCTGGCGATGTGCGGACAGACCGAAGAGACCCAGGCACCGGACTCTCCATGCCGAGCAAATGGAAACGGGGACGGCATGAGCGGCGGGCCCTTCTCTCCCGGCTGTCGCACGAGTCCGGGTTTGTAATCGAAGAGATCCATGTGCGACGGCCCCCCGTTCATGCACAGAAAGATCACCCGCTTCGCGCGGGCAGGGAAATGGGGCTTTTTCAGACTGCCTTGCGAATCCTGATGAGCCAGTCCGGCAGCGGCGGCCTGCTGGGCCAGGGCGGCAAAGGCCAGGTATCCGAACCCCGAGGCCGTGGACTTCAGCCACTGACGGCGGGAACAGGCGGTCTCATGAAGAAATGGCAGAGAGGAGAGCATGGTTGAATCCTGTGCGCCTGGGGGCGTGAGTCATCCAGTTCAGGCGGGTCCAGGCGAGAGCCACCGGCTCAGCAATTTCAGAACTGGTCATCGGTCTTCCGCAGGCGATCAAATGGGCATGCATGCGTTGAGTCGCGCCCAGGCGCCTGTGCCAGAACCATGAACATGGTCTAATCCAGATTGCGAAACTCCCCTGTACTGAAAATGGCCTGACAGAAATCGATCAGCACCGGGGAGAGCTGATCGGCAGAGGCAGCTTGCGACGGAAAATTCCGGCTCAGAAATCGACAGGACATTTTCAATTCCTCCGCGTCCGGCTCACGACTGAAGCAGAGCAGGAATGCGAGTTTCACCTGCTCTGCCGGATCGGATGTCTGATCAGAAATCCGCCTGGCCAGGCTGGTACTGCGTTCCTGAACAAACGGACTGTTCATCAGGTACAGAGCCTGCGTCGGCACATTGGTCGTTTCACGTTGACCTGAAACCAGACTGGGCTCTGCAAAATCGAACAGGTCCAGAACATCCGGAAGGCGATCGCGAATGACCGGCAGATAGACCGACCGATGCGTATTGCCATCGAGATCGCGGGGCAGTCGCTTGTCGATGCCGATCAGGGAAATCGGTTTGTCTCCAATCACCCGCCCCACCAGTGATCCCTGAGGGCGATCCAGATCGAGTTCCCCTGAGGCGGCCAACATCGCATCGCGAATGCATTCCGCCTGCAGGCGTCTCTTGGAGACTCTCCAGAGCAAGCGATTCTCCGGGTCGGCCTGAAAGGCATCGGCACGATAATCGGAAGACTGGCGATACGTCCGGGACAGAACGATATCGCGAACGCACGACTTCAATGACCAGTGATTTTTCACCAGCTGCACGGCCAGTGTATCGAGCAGCTCCGGATGGCTTGGAGCCTCGCCGGTGACACCAAAATTATCGACCGTGGCCACCAGTCCTGTCCCAAACAGCCGGGACCACACCCGATTCACAAAGACACGGCTGGTCAGCGGATGATCGTCACGGGTCAACCAGCGGGCCAGTTCCAGACGACCACTCTGATCCGCAGGAAATGAGACCGACGACGCATCCTGAAAGATCGCCGGAACGGCACGGGGAATCATTTCTTTCGGCTTATTGACATCCCCCCGCTCCAGCAGCGGAGCATTCACAATGTCTTCAGCATCCTGCACTCCCATGGTCAGCGGCAGCGCTTTTCCGGTGTCCGAAAATTTTTCCAGCTCTCCTTCAACACGGCCCATCGTCCAGAACACCCGCAAGGCGTCCTGAAGGGTGACTTCCCGTTTGGGCTGCCTGCCGGCAGCCATCTCTTTTCCCGCCGCATCCATTTCGGCCTGCTCGGCCTGGAGTGCCGCGAGTTCATCCTTCAGCTTGGCCACCTGTTCAACAGAGATGGACGCATGCAGGACCACCTGATCATCAAGTTCCGGGAGCAGCAAGGGGTCGCCGCCAATCCGGTTCGAGGGAGAAATGGCTGTTCCAAAGAATGTCCGGGTACTGGCGAAAATGCCTGCCAGGGCATAGTAATCCCGCATGGATACCGGATCGAACTTATGGTCATGACAGCGTGCGCAGGCCACCGACAACCCCAGAACGGCGAGGGTGAGCGTATCGATCTGTTCATCAATCAGATCGGCATCGAACTGTCGCTGGTCGGTCGAATCCAGATTCTTCGGCCCGACGGCCAGAAAGCCGGTCGCAATCAGCAGACGGGCATGTTCTTTCTCGCTGTCATATGGCAGCAGGTCGCCTGCCAGCTGCTCTGTCAGAAAGCGGTCGAACGGGAGATCGCTGTTCACGGCGTCAATGACATAATCACGATAGCGCCAGGCATAGGGAAAAGAGAGATTGGCTTCGGTTCCACTCGACTCGGCAAATCGGGCGACATCCAGCCAGTGCCGGCCCCAGCGTTCGCCAAACTGGGGCGATGCCAAAAGTCGATCCACTTCCTCTTCCAGTGCCTGGTCCATCCCCTGCACCTGTGCCTGAGCCAGAAAACGAGCCCGTTCTTCCGGCGTGGGTTGAATTCCGATCAAGTCGAAATAAAGCCGGCGCAGAAATGTGTGCTGAGCGGCATCGGGAGAAGGCCGCAGCCCGTGTTCCGCGAGCGTTTTCAGGATGAAGGCATCGAGCGGTCGCCGCCCCCAGGCCGGGTCATTTCCCTGAGGAGGGGGAACTTCCGCCGGAGGTCGGCCGGCCCAGAAATTCTGCTCGGCTCGGTGCCTGCCGCGCTGCTCTGCCTCTTTGCCATCTCGCGGATCAGGGGCTCCCATTTCAATCCAGCGCTTCAGCCGGCCGATGTCCTCTGCGGAAAGGCGTTCACGCTTCGGCGGCATGCGCAGCTCAGGATCGGTATGCGAGACAGACGTCAGCAGCCAGCTGGCAGCGGCATCGCCCGGCACCACGGCAGGGCCGCGTGATCCCCCGCGCCGCATGCCTTCGCGTGAATCCAGAGTCAGGTCCCCTTCAGAAGTTCCCTGACGTGCGGCATGACATTCATAACAGTGAGTCACCAGGATCGGCCGGATCTGGCTTTCGAAGAAGGCAATGCCGGCAGCGGAATCGACCGGCTCCGCCGTCTCCTGCGCCAAAGCACCGGCAGCCATGCCGGCGGAAATGACCGTCAGAATCAGAATGAAGAAATGCTGCATGGAGACACTCCATTTCTCAAGCAGGCAGGCAATGAATTCTGTCACGAAGCCTTGCCAGGAGCCTGAAACTCAGGCTGATAATCCGGCGACGGCAGGGTTTGCGTTTCAATTTTCGCCCCGGGGGCAAGGTGAGACTCCAGCTCATACTGAGAGTCCTCAATGGTGTTGCTCTCGAGCAGTGTGAAGGCGACGGTCCCTTTGGGACGTCCATCTTCGACGGTCCAGAGGACCAGCCGGACCAGTACATTGGTACTGGTGTCAATTTCCAGCAGGGCACTGCTGAGAAGCACATGCGTGCGGTTCGGCTTGAGCTGCGCCCAGACCAGCGTCCGTTTTCGGCCTGTCGCATCGAGTGAAACACAGGAACTGAGATCAAAGTCGACCAGAACTTCGTTCACCAGTCGAGGAACGCTCATGGAATTGATCTGGCAGATCTGGGCAATTGTGGGAGGAAGATTTTCGAAACGGTTGCTGAACCGGATTCCTTCTTCAGGCCGCCCGGTGACCCAGATGGTGCCATTCGCTTCGCGTCCCAGCTTGAGCCGGATGTCCCCGATTTCACAGTCAGACCAGAATCGGTCCCCGCGCGTCCACAGATAACTGAGCGATGGCCCTCCAGCCGGTTCTTCGGGTTCCAGGTGCGCGGGTCAGGATCGAACCGGACCCGATAATAATAGTCGATACTCTGGGCGTGATGATTCTGAACACCCTGCAGGGCTGTGGCTGCCACGGCAGCATGATGATCGAAATACCGCCCTCCCAGAAATGCCAGGGCCATCAGCAGCGCGGCCGTTCCCCACCAGGACACCGTCCGCCGCCACGACACAGCCGCACGGGGCTTCACATCTGAACCGGCATCTGACTTCGCACCTGAACTCGCATCTGGCCGGGGTGACGGCTCTTCACCTGAAGTGGAAGTGGAAACGGGCAATGCCAGCCGTTCTGCCAGAATCCGCTGGACCAGCGTCTGGGAATCGACACGGGCTGCGCTTCGCTGCAGATGCTCGAGAACCAGCCGATCCACCCTGGGATCGTCGTCATTCTCCCGATCGATCATGTTGCGTTCTCCTCCAGATAAGGCCTCAACCAGTCGGTGAGCCCTGCCCTGGCCCGATGCAGCAGCACCCGGGCATTCCCGGGACTGACATTCATCGCCGTGGCGATTTCGTCCAGTGAATGCCCCAGCACCCGCAACTCCAGAACAGCACGCTGTTCGACAGGCAGTTGCTGCATGCCTGCCGCGACCGCCTGTTCGAGTTCCTGCTTCATCACCAGTTGAATCGGTTCCGGGGCGGACGGATCGGCCAGTGCATGACCGGCAGGCAGAGCCGATGCCTGCAGCTGATCCAGACTCGCTTCCGGGTGATGTCGCTGCGTCCAGTTGATGCAGGCATTGGTGACTGCGCGATAGAGCAGCTTTCTGCCATCTTCACGCAGGTCGTATTCATTCGCTTTGGCCAGAAGGCGGCGATAACAGTCCTGAACCAGATCCTCGGCCACTTCGCGCCGGGGGACAAGAGTCAATGCATACCCCAGCACCTGAGATGCCGTGTCCGACACCCAGTCGGCCAGCTCTTCGTCAGAAGATGGTGATCGCCTCATCTGGATCTGTCACTTGTCCGGGGATCTGCATTCCGATCTCCAGAATGTGCAGACACCCTCCGGAAGATCAACACATCACCGGGCGAGATGTTACGGGGATTTTCTGAATTCCGGACCTGACAGAGAGAAACGGCCGGAATCGTGCGGTCGCAGAGGACGCCGCCGCAGAATGTTGCGGCGAGAGCGACCCTCTTCCGAACGGGTCGCGTTCTGCCATGTGGTTCACGCGGGCGCAAAACATTCTAATCAATTCAAATTTCACTTGACAGAAAAACGCGGCATGGCCATCCATGAGGACGTCTCCATCAAGTCGAACGTGAGAAGCGTGCGGAATTTCCATGCGTCCCTTTGACATCATCCGCCAGGACGGAGCGAGTGTCTCCGGAAAGAGCAATCTGCTCAGGTACGATCCCCCCTGAGCGGGAGCGTCTTCTAAGTGGTGAAGCCGGCGGGACTGAATCCCGCCGCTCAGGAGTGAGCGAAGTCACCTGTCCAAAAATCCTCTCGACGCAGGCACCGGAAAAAGCACCTGCCCTACCCGACGTGATGTGTTTCCACGACCGGCTCCGGCAGTTTCTTCACAACCAGGGACAGCATGATCCAGGACCAGCCGTTGAACAGCAGCTCAATTCCCACCAGCAGGCCGATCATCCAGAAGGCCGATTCCGGAAACTGACGCCAGATCACCAGCCCGAGCAGAATGTTGACTCCCCCGTTCAGCAGGGTCCAGCCCCAGCCCGGGAAGCGTTCGGTCATGGCAATCGTCACACGCACGATTCCGCTGAACAGGAAGAATGCCGCCATCAGCAGCGTCAGCCCGGCCGCTCCATTCACCGGGTTTTCCAGCACCAGAAATCCACTCACCAGATACAGCACAGCGATCAGCAACTGCAGGGCAAACCCTTTCCAGCGCGACGACTGAAAGGCACTCACAATCTGCATCCCCCCGGCCATCAGCAGCAGGATGCCCAGAAAGGTGACAAACTGCAGCGTGGCCAGAAAAGGAACGCTGATCGCCAGCGTCCCCAGAATCACCAGGCTGATTCCCAGCAGAAACAGCCAGAACCAGTCCTTCTTCAATGGATGATGTTCGAGAATGACAGGAGATGCGCCAGACACAGGAACCTCTTTTCCTCAACTGAAAACGGGAATCACCCCGGCCTGTGCCTGGCATCTGCCGGCTGCATCAGGCCTGGGGAAGACGATCAGAAATTCAACCTGGAAACACCTTGGCCCCGCTGTTCAGGGCACTTGCTGTTCAGGGCACTTGCTGTTCAGGGCACTTGCTGTTCAGGGCACTTGCTGACAGAACTGCCCCGGCCCGCCGTGCGACGACGGACGTTTCCTCCATCACACTCCGGGCAAGGCCGCTTGTCAAGATGCGGCAGGCAGGGAACATTCACAAAATATGCCACGCCCCATTCAACGAGGCACCGCCCGGTGGAACGGCTGCGGATGTGGTCTTCGAAGGCGGATGTTTTTGCCAGGTTTTGAAGTTCCAGCGCCCCGGCAGATTCGCACCGCGCTGGCCGCTGATTCTGCTGGAGGCTCCATTCGAATCTTCAGAATTGAAGCAACCCTAGCCCACATCCCCGGCAGCCTGGATCGCGAACCACTCCCAGGCAGAAATTCAGAGTCAGAAGGTGTGCAAGCCGAGCAGATCATTCAGATTGTGACGAATGATTCAGCTGTGAGCCGAGAAAATGACATGCGGCCCACTGCCACGCGTCATGAATTCCGGCGCGTGGCTGACTGTCTTGCGCCACCGGCACATGGAGGACGGCGGAGTTAAACTCCGCCGCTCAGTGGTCGCAACGCGTGATGGATCGCAACATGTGATAGATCGCCGGGCGTGATGAATCACAATATGTCAGATGGACGCGCATCCCCATTCTGAGCGGCGGGATTCAGTCCCGCCGGCATTGCTGCTCGAAAGCTCAAGTCCACTGAAGACGCATGACGGAACACGCCGGGTGCCCCGGCTCTGTGAGCCGGGAAAATGACATGCGGCCCACTGCCGTGCGTCATGAATTCCGGCGCGTGGCTGACTGTCTTGCGCCACCGGCACATGGAGGACGGCGGAGTTAAACTCCGCCGCTCGTCGGGACGTAACATGTGATGGATCGCAACGTATAACGGATCGCCGGGCGTGATGAACCGCAACGCGTTGAATGGTCGCGCATCCCATTCTGAGCGGCAGGATTCAGTCCCACCGGCATTGCTGCCCGAAAGTTCAAGTCCCCTGAAGACGCATGATGGAACACGCCGCGTCAGCCAGGTGTACGTCAGCAAGTACGCGACATTGAAAACGGAGAAGAATGCACTGGCTGACGCAGTGCGCTCTGAAATTCTGAAGTGCCGACTCATTCCTCTGCGTGGCCTCTCAACCTGTCAGCACAACGGCTGCTGGGCCGCCTGTGTCGGGCGGGCGGCAGAATCCCATTGGCGATCGCGCAGGATTTTCAGAATGGCATAAAAGAACGAGGCAATCACCGGACCAAGCACAATTCCCCACAGCCCGACCACCTGAATGGCCCCAAGAATGCTGATGAGCGCCATCAGCGGATGCATTTTGGCGGTGTCCCCCAGCACATAGGCCCGCAACAGGTTGTCCATGGATGAAACGACGGTGGCGCAATAAACGGCCAGAAAGATTCCGGCTCCCCAGCGTTCGGCCAGAAACATGCCGGCACAGACCGGCACCCAGACCGCCGCGGCTCCCACGAACGGGATCATCGAAGAAAACATGGTGAGCACCGACAGCAGCCACAGCCGTTCCACTCCGACCAGAGCAAACCCGATCCCTGCGGCCACGGCCTGAAAGAATGCGCAGGCGAGCGTCGACAGCACCACTCCCCGGCACGTCTTGGCAAAGTCCGCCATCAGCACGTCTTCATCACGCGATTCCAGAGGTGACAGCCGGCGAATCGTGACCACCATCTGCGGGCCATCCCACAGGAAATAATACAGCGCCATGCAGGCGATGCTCAGCCCGGTCACCAGCCCGACGATATTGGAAATGATCGATTGCGTCCGGGAATAGACGGCGGCAATCGCCGCTTCTGTCGACTGGGAACTCGAAGCCTTGAACTGCTCCCACTGGGTATCGGTAATGCGCGAGCGGATGATATGTGTCAGGCGGTGAATCGACTGATTCATCATGCTTTCCGGCTGCATCAGTTCCTGTCCCAGGTTCAGCAGTTCATTGCCCGCAATCACCACCACGGCAATGACCGGCAGCAGGATCAGAAACAGGAACAGCAGGGAAAACAGCAATGCCGTGAGCCGGCGCTGCTTCCAGAGCAGATTGACGGTCTTTTCGTAATACGGGCGGGCCAGCATCGTCACCACGCAGGCGAGCATGATCGGCAGAATAAAGGGTTTAATCACCCAGACGAACATGATGCCGACGATCACCGCCACCAGGATGAGCATCCAGAACGAGACCTGCCGACCCATGATCATTCCCTTACCGCAAAACTTGCCATCACGCTGACCGCGTGAAAATCCAATCTAGATCGCCCTGCCCGTTCGTCAATTCCTGAGCTTTTCGGATTTGAGACCGCCTGGGCCCTGCCAGTCGAAGACCAGGGGGGCCACTTTGAGTTTACAAACCCCTGGAACATCGACGAACATCGATGCGTCTTTGCCGTCGGTCGATTCCGGGTTCCGTCGCCGGGTCTGATCGGCCGGTGAATGATGTCTCTGGCGCAGAACGTGTCAGGGCTCCCCTGCATCTTCAACCCCCTGCTGCCCTCATGCCGATTCACGACATTGTCCGGTGCTGGTCTTTCAGACTTTGGCCTGCCCGAGTCAGGGCTTCCCGCTGGCTGGCGCTGCTGCTGCTCATGCTCTGGGGCAACGGCGTGTCGACCGGAGCCGCGCAGGGGGCCGATGCGTCTCCGCCGCCAGATTCCGTTCTCAATCTATCGCTGCAGCCGCCTGAGCTGATTCTTCAGCCCGGGCCCGAGTATTCGGATGCCGAGCGTAATTATGCGATGACCATTGGAATCGAGCGAACGCCGGGGGGCCGTCTGTGGGCAGCCTGGGTCGCCGGCGGCGACAGTGACCTGGGTTATTTCGTGCTGGCTTCCAGTGACGATCAGGGCCGCACCTGGAGTCCCCCTCGACTGGTGATCGATCCGCCTGAGGCTCCCACCGGATTGCGCCGGCGGATTCTGGTCGGCACGCTATGGTGCGATCCGACCGGCAGACTCTGGCTGTTTTTTGATCAGTCCATGGGATACTTCGACGGCCGTGCCGGAGACTGGGCCATCACCTGTGACAATCCGGATGCCGATCAGCCGGTCTGGTCTTCGCCGCGCCGCATCTGGCATGGAGCCACACTCAACAAACCGATTGTTTCAACAGCGGGAGAATGGCTGCTGCCCATTTCATTATGGGAACGCGGCATGATTCGACCGGCGGAACTGAAGACGCTGAACCACGATCTGGATGCCGATCGCATGGCCCAGGTGTTTGTGTCGACAGATCAGGGAGCCACATGGAATCGCCGGGGAGGCATCCGCTTCCCGAAACACAACTTCGATGAACACATGCTGATCGAGCGCAACGACGGCAGCCTGTGGATGCTGGCCCGCACGGGCGACGGCATTGCGGAATCGAGCTCCACCGATCAGGGCCGCACCTGGTCGACTCCGCAAATCGCCTTTCCCCACACGGTCTCACGCTTCTTCATTCGCCGCCTGGCCTCAGGCCGGCTGCTGTTTGTCCGGCACGGCAACGTCAGCGAACGGCTCCCTGGCCGGTCGCATCTCACAGCCTGGCTGTCGGAAGATGACGGAAAAACCTGGACAGGCGGGCTCGTGCTGGATGAACGCAAAGGCGTCTCCTATCCCGACGGATTTCAGGCCCCGGACGGGCGGATTTTCATCTCTTACGATCACGAACGGGCACGCGAACGCGAAATTCTGCTGGCCCAGTTCACCGAAGACGATGTGCTGGCCGGAAAACTGATTCACCCGGACAGTCATTTGAAAATGCTCATCAACAAAGCCCGGGGCCCGAAACCGGCCGCCGCATCAACAACTCCGGCACCGGCTTCGTCTCTGGCTTCATCTCCGGCTTCCGCACCGGCTTCGGCTTCGCCGTTGGCCTCTTCCGGGAAGACCCCGTCACAGACTCCGGATGCCGAACGCTGGCAACGGCAGGCGGAACTCGATGCGAAAGCGGACCGGACCAGCATTGCCTATGACGGCATCTCCCCGAACAAACTGGTCTGCGATACCACGCTGCGGCAACTCCCTGACGGCAGCTGGGCCATGCTGATGCTGGCCGGGGATAACTTCGAGCCGTCGCCGAAAAACTATATCGGCCTCACCCGGTCCAGTGACGAAGGGAAAACATGGAGTCCACTGGCTCCGGTCGAGACCACGTTCCCCCGGACAGGGCTGACTGCCGGACAAGGGCCGACCGAGTTACTGGTGCGGCCGAATGAATGCACGCTGTTTTTCTCAACGCATTCCGAAACCTGGGGGCGCAACTGGAAAACCTGGCTGATGCGCAGCACCGACAACTGCCAGACCTGGAGCCGGCCGGAACCGGCCCCCGGGCGGCTCGCCGATTTCACATTCATCCGCAACAGCATTGTGCTCAGCGATGGACGGATCATGCTCCCCTTTCAGAAATATCTGGGGCCCGGTCCGGATATTCCGCCGCCACCCGCCGAAGGGAAGCCCTGGCATCAGGCACTGCGTCATTATGTCAGCAATCCCCGCAACGGGGTGATCGTCACGGCCGATGGGGGACGCACCTGGGAAGAATACGGCAACATCCGCCTGACGCAGGATGACCGCTATCATGGCTGGGCCGAAAACAACATTGTCGAACTCTCCGGCGGGCGGATCAGCATGATCATTCGCGGAGATCGCCTCGGGGGAGTCCTCTATTCTGCCGAGTCTCTGGATGGGGGAAAAACCTGGCCGGAAGCTGCCGTGAAAACCGACATTCCGAATCCCGGGTCGAAAGCCACGTTGTATCCGCTGGGAAATGATGCGGTCGCCCTGCTGCACAATCCGAATCCGTCTCACCGCAGCCCGCTGGCGCTCTGGGTGAGTTTCGACGGCATGCAGAGCTGGCCTTACCGGCGCGTCTTGGTCCCGGAATCCGTCGACGGCCCCAAAGGCCGGCTGAATTATCCGGACGGGTTCGTGAGCGCAGATCGACAATGGCTGCACTTCGGATTCGACGATAACCGGCACCGGGCGGTGTACTATGGGGCGAAGCTCCCCCCGATTCCGGCGATCGACAAATAGACCATGTTCATGGTTCTGGTGCAGGCGAATGGACGCGATTCCCTGCATGCATGCCCATTGGATCGCCTGCGAAACACGGAAGACCCATTCCGAAATGGTTCGAAGAGCGTTTCACTCCCGCAGGAGCCGCATTCCGCCACGCAGCGAGTGGCGTTTCAGCCGGAAACACAGTGTCCGCGCGGCACAACAGGCATTGGCTGACTCAGCGTGCTCAGAGAATTCACAGGCTCGAAGTCTCTTTCCGAGTACGAAATGCCAGTGAGTGCCTTCGGACAAGCGTTCCATCCATAAAGAAAGCCGGGAGGTGATCCCGGCTTTCTTCGCGTTCAAAACAGACCGTATTGACGAGCAGGGGGCTCTCGCCTGGGCACTTGTGCGGCCCAGACCGAAATGAAGCGCTCTACTCGGCCTGCATCTTGCGGCAAATGGCTTCGGCCATTTCCTGTGTCCCGACGGCGGTCGGATCGTTCCGGTCCGGCTTCATGTCATAGGTGACATCCTTGCCTTCGGCGATCACGGCCGACACCGCCCGTTCCAGTCGGGCAGCAGCTTCTTTTTCGCCCAGATGCTCGAGCATCATGCGGCCCGAAAGAATCAGAGCCACCGGGTTGACCTTGTTCAACCCTTTGTATTTGGGAGCACTGCCATGGGTCGCTTCGAAAATCGCCCCTTCGGTGCCGATATTCGCCCCAGGAGCCACGCCCAGCCCGCCGACCAGACCGGCGCACAGGTCGCTCAGAATATCGCCGTACAGGTTCGACGTCAGAATCACGTCATACAGTTCGGGCTTCTGCACCAGCTGCATGCACATGTTGTCGATCAGGCGTTCGTTATATTCGACCTTGCCAGACAGATCGGCCACTTTGCCGACCAGTTCGGCGTCCGGGGCAACCCCTTCGGCCAGGCTGGGCTGTTCGAATTTGGCCCCATAGGCCAGAGCGACGGCCCGGGTTTCGTCATACCACAGCCCGTCGGTGAACTTCATGATGTTCGCCTTGCAGACCGAGGAGACGACTTTTCGCCCCTGCTGGGCCGCATAGTCGAACGCATACGACGCAATCCGGCGGGTTCCCTCGTAAGAGATCGGCTTAATGCTCACGCCGGTTTTTTCCGGCCGGGTATTGATCTTCTTGCCCGAGGACAGGTCATTGATGGCCTGAATCAGCTGAGCCGTTTTTTCGGCTCCCGCCTGAAACTCCACACCGGCATACAGGTCTTCGGTGTTTTCACGGATCAGCACCAGGTCGACCGGGGTGTTCTCGTAAAAAGTCCGCACCCCTTTGTATTGCTTGCAGGGACGCACGCAGGCGAACAGGTTCAATTCCTGTCGCAGCTGCACGTTGACACTGCGGAAGCCTTTGCCGATCGGCGTGGTGATCGGCGCCTTCAGCGCCACACCGTTCTTTTTGATGGAGCTGAAGACCCGTTCCGGAATCGAGCCTTCTTTTTCAATGACTTCAATCCCGCATTCCTGCACGTCCCAGTCGATTTTCACTCCGGTGGCATCGACACAACGGCGGGTGGCCTCGGCAATTTCCGGACCAATTCCGTCACCAGGAATCAGCGTCACATGGTACATCTCAACTCTTTCTCGTTGAACTCACTGACAGCTTGTCCGCGAATGCGGAAGCGGACATGGAAGCAGACTGTTTTCGGACCGTATCAGAGAAAATCACCCCTTTCAAGCACTGCCGCGTCGCAGCCGCGCCGGGCCGTAACCTGTCCGTTGCCTCAGCATTCACAAATCGGAACCAGGGGGTTTCGTGCCGGGACCGGAAACCAGCGTTTTCATCTCCCGGACCGCCTGCTGAAAACCGACCATCACCGCACGGGCAATAATACTGTGCCCGATATTCAGCTCGCCGACGCCGGCAATCGATGCGACCGGCACGACATTGCGATAGGTCAGGCCGTGTCCCATGTGCAGCAGCAACCCGCGATCCTGCGCCGCCTGCCCGGCCTGCCGCAGCGTCTGGAGTTCTGCAGCCTGCAGGGCGGCATTCGGGGCATCGGCATAACGCCCGGTGTGCAGTTCCACAGCCTGAACTCCCAACTGCCGGGCCATGTCGACCTGCTGTTCATCCGGGTCGATGAACAGGCTGACCTCGAAGCCCGCCTGCATGAGCTGCTCGACGCAGCGCTGCACCCGTTCGCGATGACGGACGACATCCAGCCCCCCTTCGGTCGTAATCTCTTCGCGTTTCTCAGGCACCAGCGTGCATTGCTGCGGACGCACCTGCAGGGCGATTTCCGTCATCGACGGCTCGGCCGCCATTTCCAGATTCAGTTTGACCTGCACCGTTTCCCTGAGCACGCGCAGGTCGCGATCCTGAATGTGCCGACGATCTTCCCGCAGATGCACGGTAATGCCATCCGCTCCTCCCAGTTCCGCCAGAGCAGCCGCCCAGACCGGATCCGGCTCGATGGTCCGGCGGGCCTGCCGCACGGTCGCCACATGATCGATATTCACACCCAGTCTGGCCATGCTGACGTTATCCTGATTCCTGTGGACATCTGACCGCTTCCCCAGTCCCTGGCGGGGGCCGTTACGATCGCTTATAGAACGGAAGCGATACGAGCTGTGCCGGTTCGCGCCGGCCTCGAATATCGATCTCCAGCGGCTGGGTTCCGCCGGCTGCCTGCGGAGTCACACTGGCCATCGCCAGGGAATATTCCAGCGTTGGAGAAAAGGTCCCCGAGGTCACGATTCCGACCCGTTCGGTGCCGCAGAAAACTTCGGCCCCCTGCCGGGCAATGCGCTTGCCTTCCAGCCGCAATCCGACACGCCGGGGCAGATCGGTACGCTGAGAGAGTTCCTGCAGCGCCGGCTGGCCGATGAACTCCGGCTTGTTCAAGGCCACCCCGAAGGCCAGGCTCGCCGTGAACGGGTCGATGCTTTCATCCATTTCATGCCCGTACAACGGCATGGCAGATTCCATCCGCAAGGTGTCCCGGCAGCCCAGACCACAGGGAAGCAGCCCGGCAGACTGTCCGGCCTCGAAGACCGCCTGCCAGATACTCACGGCGTCGGCCTGCTCCACGATGATTTCGAATCCGTCTTCCCCGGTGTAGCCGGTCCGGCTCACGACCGCCGGGACGCCAAAGACATGCGTTTTCCGAGCCCGATAATATCGCAGTGAAGCCAGATCGGTGTCGATATGCGGCTGCAGAATCTGCACCGCCGCCGGTCCCTGCAGCGCCAGCATGAACGAAGAGAGTGTCCTGTCGACCATGTCGGCTTGAAACCGGTTCTGGTACTGCCGGATCCAGTCGACGATCTTTTCCCGATTCGACGCATTCACCACCAGCAGGCAGTCTTCCTCGAACCGATAGATCAGCACATCGTCCAGAATGCCGCCGTTGTCCCGGCAGACCAGCGAATAGCGCACCTGTCCGTCCGCCATCTTCTGCACGGAATTGGTCAGCAGGAAATCGAGCAGGGCGATCTGCTCGGGCCCGGTGAACCACAGCCGTCCCATGTGGGCGATATCGAACAGGCCTGCCGCCCGCCGCACCGCGTGATGTTCGTCGACGATCGAGCTATATTGAATCGGCATGTGCCAGCCGGCAAATTCGACGAGCCGGGCGGAATGGTCCGCATGCCAGCCATGTAATGCAGTCTCCAACATCTGTCTGTCCTTCTCGATATCCTGCTTCACTCGATCTGCTGCGTCTGAAATGACGTTCCCTGCCCTGTTTCACTGAAATTCCGCCCCTCGGCTGGATCTGCCATGCACATTCTGCACTTTGAGTGCCATGTCCTCGGCCGGAGAGAACGCAAAAACCTCGATGCCTGTTCGCGACATCATCGCCTGCCTGTCCATTTTCACAAGCCTGGTTGCCTGATTTCAGGAATCCCTGATGCCTCAGACTTTACGAATCGTCGCTCCTGAAGAAATGGGGCTCTCCGCGCCGCGCTGGGAACAGGTGCTGGAATTTGCCCAAAATCTGTGCGCAACCGGAACTCTGCCCGGGCTCTCGTTTCAGGTGCAGCAGGCCGGCTGCACTCCCGGCCCCAGCTGCTTTGGCACTGCCCGCCTGCAGGCACACCATCCTGTTCAGCCGGATATACTGTTTCTCGTGGCCTCGCTGACCAAGCCGGTCGTGGCCATGGCGGTGCTTCATCTCGTCGAACAGGGCCGAATCTCTCTGAATCAACGAGTGGGAGACTTTTTTCCAGCATGGCCTGATCCGGCCAAGCGGCTGATGACGATCCGGCACCTGCTGACACACACTTCCGGACTGCCGGATCAGTTGCCACACAACCTGGAGCTGCGTCGACAGCATGCTCCCCTGTCTGAATTTGTCGCCGGAGCCATCGAGACGCCGCTGCATTTTCCGGTCGGCCGGGGAGTTCAATATCAAAGCATGGGCTATGCGCTACTCAGCCCGATCATCGAAGCCGCGAGTGGACAGCCCTTTCAGACATTTCTACGGGAACAGCTGTTTCTCCCCTGGGGGATGCTGGACACTTTCGCAGGACTCGACCCGACCTGCCCGGGCAATCTGACCGTGGCCGAAGTGCGGGTGCCGGCGGAACAGATCGGCGGCGAGGACTGGAACTGGAACAGTCCCTACTGGCAGAGTCTGGGAGCCCCCTGGGGAGGTCTGCTGTCGACGGCCGAAGACCTGACTCGTTTTCTGGATGTGATGCTGCAGCCGGAAACACAGTTTCCGGCCGTGCTCTCCCGGGCGTCGATTGACGAAGCGACGGCCAACCGGCTGCATGATTTTCCGGGCGTCTCCGATGTGGACCGCCGGACGCGCGGCTGGGGACTCGGCTGGCGTCTGAACTGGAAGGAGCATCGCCATACATTCTGCGATCTGCTGCCTGCCCAGGTCTGCGGACACTGGGGAGCTACCGGCACACTCATGTGGATGGATCGGGCGCGGCAGCGGGCCTTTGTCGCCCTGTCGACGCAGCCGGTTCAAGACCATGAAGCCTCGCTGATCCAGCTCTCCAACCTGATTGCCGCCGCCTGGATGAACTGAAGCCGGATTTCCTGACAATCAGACCCTGAAGCCCCAATCAGACCCTGAAGACCCGATCAGACCGTCTGCATCGTCTGATCGATGACGCTTCCGCTCCCTTCGCCGGAAAGCAGCGTCGATGCCATCGGATGTTCCTGATTCCCGTCCGCCTGATTGCGGGCAGCCAGGGACTTCCACCAGTCCAGCGCATCGGATTTGCCCCAGGGAACGACCGGCAGGATCCGGGCCAGCTCATCCGCCATTTCCTGCGCCGACTCCGGACGGTCTCCCCGATTCTTCTGCAGACATTTCATCAGCAGTTGCTCCAGTTCAGGAGCGATCGGCGTGTCCGTACACTCACTCGGGGCGACAGGCGTCGATTTCATGTGCTGCTGCAGCACATCCGTCACATTGTGCCCGGTGAAGGGGGGCCGGCCGGTCAGCAGGTAATATCCCACGGCACCCAGGGAATACAGATCGCTGCGGGGACACAGTTTCTCACGTCCCATCGCGGCTTCCGGCGACATATACAATGGAGTTCCAACCACTCCGCAATTCATTTCCCCTGCCTGGTCCTTTTCCGGAGCCGACGTGGCCACCAGTCCGAAGTCGAGCAGCGTCAAATGATCAGGCCGGTTCGCCCGGACGGAAATCATAATGTTTTCCGGCTTGATATCGCGGTGTACCAGCTGCAGTTCATGGGCTTCCGACAGTGAACCGCAGGTCTGCAGCAGCAGATTGATCACCCGGCCATCCGGCAAAGGACCACTTGTGCGCACCAGTTCTCCCAGTGTGCAGCCGTCGACCAGTTCCATGGCATAGAAGAACAGGTCGTCGGGCGTGCGGCCGAAATCGAAGATCGAGACCGTATTCGGGTGCCGCAGCTGCGATGTCAGCCGCACTTCATTTTCAAACTGGGCGATCGTATCGCAGTTGGTACGGTCCGCACGCAGAATTTTTACCGCGGCCGGACGTCGCAGATGAATATGGCGGGCTTTGAAAATCGCCCCCATCGTGCTTTCCTTGATCTTCTCTTCCAGCACGTAATTTCCGAACTGCCGTCCGGTAATAATCACCTGCCGGCGACGCTGATCGAGCTGATTGAGCATCGCATTCTGCAGGCGATGCACCAGTGACACGGGATTGTGCAGCGTCGTGCTGAGTTCCTTGATCGCCAGGTCGACCGACGAGGCAATGTCCATGACATGAAACCGCTGATTGATGGCATGCAGGTCCACCAGTCGGGTGACCCCGTCCGGAGACTGCCGCATGACGTCCATCAGCAGGGCCGAACAACTGACGGCAAACCCCAGCGGCACATCTTCATTATCGACCAGCAGACGTTCCGGAGAGTCATGCTGCTGCAGCACGGCCAGGGCCAGAGTATTCGAAAATCCCCAGTTCAGCAGCGTTTTGGCCGCCAGTTCGGCGTGCGTCCACCCGAAGCGGTCTTTCTCGAACTGCACCAGCGATTCATACATTCCCTGGTGCAGATACTCGTGATAATCGACCTGATATTTGCAGGTCAGCACCGGCAGCAGAATGTCCTGCAGCATGGCCGCGGTGTATGCGACCGTGGTGTTCAGGCCCATGTGCCGGGCGACTTCCCGGGCAAAGAGCGCGCGTTCGACCGTTTCCCGGCGGAAATCCGCCGCAGACATCAAGGGAGATTCCACGCGCTGCACGGCATTGGAGAGCGCGCTGGTCAGCAGAATGGTCGTGCTGTTGGGAATTCCCAGCAGCGTAATGGCCTGCTGGACGGAATCAACCTTCTGGCGCAGTCCGCGGACGCAGGAATTGACGTTGCGCAGCAGTTCGGCAGTCAGGGCCGGCTCGCATTCCACGACTTCGCTCAGTTCGCGAACGGTCACGTCGGGCTGCCGGGCGCGGGCCGAAAAATCAATGACAGACTGAGGCGGCAACGGCAGTTGCGATTCTCCACTCCACTGGAGATTTCGCAACCGCGCCAGCAGCTGCTGCTCGTTCTGTTGGCCTGTGGCGATGGATGTCATGCTGAATCAACTTTCCGGCCCCATGCATGGGTACCGACGCGAACTCGACTGACCGCACTTTCAGCCGTTCTCGATCCTGTGTGCTGCTCTGTACGAAATTCGCCACAACCGTTTCAGCCTGCCGCCATACTCCAGGGGACTTCATGGCTTCCCCTGACTTCGCACCGCGGCACTTCCGGCTTCACGTCCCGTTCCATTTCCCTGTCCAGGACAGGAATTCCTCTCTGACACGACTCTCTGACCATGACTACGACGCCGGCTGCAAAGCCGGAGTCTGCTGTTCCACCAGTGTTTCAAAAATGGTCGAGCGATTGCGTCCCTGACGCTTCGACACATACATCGCCGCATCTGCAGTTTCGAGCAGACGCGAGGAAAAGTCTTCCAGGTCTTCCGATGGGGAAATACAGGCCCCCCCTACGCTGGCTGTCACCTGAATCGTAATCGGTCCACAGACGACAGGCGTTTCTTGAATCTTCTGCCGAATGCGTTCGGCCTGACGGGCCAGTCCTGTCGTATCCGTGGTCGCCGACAGCAGCACGAACTCTTCGCCGCCGTAACGTGTCAGCACGTCGGCCCCGCGAATGGTTTCTTTCAGCGACAGGGCCACGGTCCGCAGAACTTCGTCGCCGACCAGGTGGCCGTGCGTGTCATTCACTTTCTTGAAGTGATCAATATCGACAAACAACACGCAGACAGGCGTCTGCGTGCCGGCAGCACGACCACAGCGTTCTTTCAGCTGCTGCATCAGATAAGACCGGTTATAGACCATGGTCAGTGAATCGGTCATGGTGGACTGGGTGAGCTCAAGCACACGCTTCCGCAACCGTCCGTTCTCTTCCAGCATTTCGCACGACGGCGTGCTGGAATCTTCCCGCAGCATGGAAGCACTGACCGCCAGCATCGACAGCTGCCCCATGGCCTGCGAGAGCAATTCCAGAGGAGAACCGACATTGGACAGGTCCAGATTGAACAGATCGCTGTGATGATCGAGCTGTTCGCGCACCTGATCCACCAGCGCATTCGCGCCGGCTTCGTCTTCCCCGAGAATGGTCTGGCACAGTTCATAAATCTTGGCGATCGCCAGCCCGCGGCTCTCACCACTGAAGAATTCTCCAAACGCGGTCGCGATTTTCAGAACGTCCGCCAGGCTCGCCTGCCCGACCGTCCGGTTGGTGCAGGTATCATCGAGCGACATGCTCAGCGACCGGATGGCCTCGACGCAATGAGCGGGCAGTTTCCATTCACTGAACAGATGCAGCGTCACCTGCATCGAGGTGACGCCTCCCTGCTGCTGTTCGATCTGATCAATCGAGGCCCCGGTGACTTCTGATTCTTTGACACAGGCGACAAATCGTTCGGAATCACAGTTCAGCAGGGCCAGCCGCCCGATGCGGCCCAGCAGCCCCAGCGTGAAGGCCTCACTGCTTTCGACGCCGGAACAGCGCTCTGCCAGCAACGAGGCCGAACAGGCCCGGACCATCGACTGGAACCAGAAGTCCGAATAGTACGCCGCATGCTTGCCGGTGCTCATCGAGGCTTCGGCCAGCGAAAACCCCAGTGCCAGGGCCATGACCGACTTTTTCCCCAGCAAGACGACCGCACGCTGCAGGTCACTCACCGGCTTGCGCAATCCAAACTGACTGGTGTTGGCGGCCTTCAGAATTTTCCCCGAAAGTGCCGGGTCGGTCTGCAGCACGGAAACCACATCAGAAATCCCCACTTCGGGATCGGAAAACATTCGCAGCAGCCGGATGGCCACGGTAGGCAATGACGGCAATTGGGCAAGTTTTTTCAGCTGGCTGTCCATACGTGAATCCGTCTTGATTCTGAACGTCGGAAGAACGGGACAATGAATATTCAGTCTTAATGAATGCAATTCATCAACCGCGACATTCCCTTCGCCTGACCATGCCCTGCCCGCCTGCAAACCAGGCTGTCGGAAACATGTCTTTCAGGGATCACCAACGTGATTCGAACGGGTTTTGTCTGCGGTCCATCATCAATAAATCAAGCATCAATAAATCAAGGCACCTGCGGCCTGAAAAAGCACACCGAATTGTCACAGAACCGTTCAACCTTCTGCCTTTCCCTGGAATCACTCCCCGGGGACTGACATCCTTCTCGCGGCCCGTCTTCAGAATGCTTCTGCCATTTTCGCCTGTCAGTCGCCAAGGCTGCTGACACAAAACTGGCTCATTCTCTATCTGTAGCTCAAAAACAACATGTCGGCGGCCATGTTCACAACAGGCAACCTGAAGTTGCCCCCCTGTTCCTGTCAAACTTAGCGGTTCTCCCGATTCCACCTGGAAGCCTCGCCGTCCAATTAGGAGGAACAGGCAGAATGGAACAAATGGGAAGGTCGTGTCACCACTCGAGTTGTTTCGATCCTCCGGTTTCATTTTTTTTAAAGAAAGATTTCAGTCCGAAAATGCCGATTGGGAAGAATGAACCGATTACAGCGGAGAGTGGACATTGAACGCCCTGCCTGCCCAATACACCCATCTCACCAGATTGATGGATGCCGCCGAGATCCGGCAGCGCGTTCTCAGCCATAACCTGGCAAACGTCAATACTCCCGGATACGAACGGCTGGATGTCGCCTTTGAAGAACTGTTGAGCCGGCATGTGGCCGCCGGCGGGCCGGCCGGTGAACTCCCCACACCTCAGGTCATCGTGGAACAAGGACTTCCTGCCCGGGCCGACGGAAATACCGTGGACGTGGACCGGGAAGTGACACAGCTCAATCGCAATGCCCTGCTCTTTCAAACCTATTCGCAACTGCTCACGTCGCATTTCGATCTGATGCGGCGGGCGATTTCCTGAAACTGAACTGATTTCCGGAGAATGACATGGGGCTTGGAAGCCTGTTCTCATCGACTAACATTGCCGGCTCAGGCCTGTCGGCCGAGCGCATGCGCATGGAAGTCGTGGCCAACAATATCGCCAACGCGCATTCCACCCGGACCACCCAGGGTGGTCCTTATCGCCGGCAGCAGGTTCTGTTTTCCGCAGCCATGGATCAGGTGAGCGCGAATGGCTCCTCCACGATCGGCGGGCAGATTCCCCAGCTCAACGGCGTGCAGATTGCCGGAGTCGTCGATGATCAGACGCCGCTCGAAAAAGTCTTCAATCCCGGGCATCCCGATGCAGATGCCGAAGGATTTGTCGAAATGCCCAACGTCCGCCTGCCGACGGAAATGATCGACCTGATGACCGCCAACCGGGCTTATGAAGCCAATCTCAAGTCATTGCACACATTCCGGCAGATGGCCGAACAGGCCCTGGGCCTGATGAGATCGAATGTCTGATCGCGCCAGTGCGTGAGAAAACAAAGACCAGACCGGTCGAGACCAGCTTGGCCTTTGTTCTGTCATGTTCGGGCCTGAATTCAGAGGGGTTGATCAAGAGCTGCGCGAGACAACATTGACAATGCCGCTCTCGAGCAATTTCAGAATGGGTCTTCCGTGTTCCGCAGGCGATCCAATGGGCATGCATGCGGGGAATCGTGTCCATTCACCTGCACCAGAACCATGAATATGGTCTAAAGAACCGCTGACAAAACATTGCGCGATCCACTCACGGAAAGGAATCTTTCCGGGGTTGGAGAAGTTTTGTTCGCGGCTCTCCAAATGTGAACGACTCATGTCAGTCAGTCCCGTTTATTCTGCCGGCGCTCTGGGGGTTTCGACCCCGGAAACGGTGGCGCGCGCCCCGGCGGCAGCGGGCGGAGAACTTCCATTCTCCAGACTCATGAACCAGTTTCTGCACCAGGTTGACGAACCCCAGCAGGCCGTGGCCCAGGGAGTGAATGACCTGGTCGCCGGAAAAACCGAAAACATCCACGAACTCGCAATTCAGGTGGCCCAGGCCGATGTGGCATTCCGTCTGGTCATGGAAGTCCGTGACAAACTGATTTCCGCTTACCAGGAAATGATGCGAATGCAGATCTGAGCAGACAGCATCGGTCAGGAAAGAGCTCGAGATGGATCTCATCACCGCGCTGAGCGCGCAACTGCAGGAACTCTGGAAACGCTGGAACTTCACCCAGCGGGCCGGCATTGTCGTGGCCCTGCTGGCCTGCGTCGGAACAGTCCTGGGCGTCGGCCTGTGGGCCTCCACTCCGGAATATGTGATCGTGACGGATCGTCTGGCCCCGCAGCAGGCTGCCGAAGTCGTCAGCACTCTGGAAGGTGCCGGCATCAAGTATCGCCTGAACTATTCCGGCTCTGCGATTCTGGTTCCCAAGCAGGAAATGAGCCGCGCCCGGCTGGCACTCAAAGATCAGTTCACCGTCCCGGAAAACGAAGAAGCCCCCTTTGCCGAAGGGCTCTGGTCAGATCCGACTCTGCACCAGGCCCGCATGACCCGGCAGCTCGAACAGCGGCTGGCCAAATCCATTTCCCAGCTGGGCGCAGTCCGCAATGCCACCGTTCATCTGACATTGAGCAATGCCACCCCGTTCGTCCGGGACCGCGCCGCCTCGAAAGCCAGTGTCATCCTCGATCTGCACCCGCAGGCGATGTTTTCGGCCAGCGACGCCCGTTCCGTGGCCGCACTGGTCTCGCACAGCGTGGAAAATCTGAGCCCTGAGAACGTGTCGATTCTCGATACCAGCGGCCGGCTGCTGTCGACCACGCAGGGACTCGAAGCCGACGTCACCGGACAACTCTCCTATCGCGGACGGGTCGAAGCCGATCTGGCCTCCAAGGCCGAAGCCATTCTCACGCAAATGCTCGGTCCCGGCCGGGCCGTGGTGCGGGTGACCGCCGATGTCGACTTTACCGAAACCCAGTCCAAAGAGATCAAGTACGATCCTGAATCGAAGGTCAAAGTCTCCGAGACGATTCATTCCGAGTCGAACAGTGCCGCCCGCCCGGCCCCTTCTGCGGCAGGCGCTTCGGCCAACATGGAGTCGCTGGCATTCAAGTCCGGCGGCGGAAATGCCTCGAAGGTCGAAAGCAACACTACGACTTATGAAAACGCCAAAATTGAAGACACGGTGCACCGCGCCCCCGGACGGATCAATCGTCTGACTGTGGCCGCAGTGGTGCAACTTCCGGAAGCTCCGGCCGACGGCACCGGCGGACCGGCCATCACGCGGGAACAGGTGGAGAAGATCATCCGGCAGGCCGTCGGTTTCGACAGCAGCCGCCAGGACGAAATCGAAGTCCTGTCCGCTCCTCTGGCCGGAAACGCCGAGCTGTTTGCCCCACCGGCCCCTTCCAGCTCCTGGGAGCAGTATGAACCTCTGCTGAAGAACATGTCCCTGGGTCTGGCCTCGCTGGTGGCCCTGATCCTGGGCTATCTGGTGATTCGCAGAATGCAGCCGATCGTGGTCGAAACCGCCACTAAAGAATCCATTCCCCCGGAACTGGTCCTCCGTTCCGCCGATGTTGCCCGCCAGGTTCAGGATCATCCTGAGGAGGTTGCCAGCATCCTGAAATCCTGGCTGGAGGAACCGGCCGATCAGAGAGCCGTCCCCCGGCGGACCGCCTGAGCCGGCAGCCCGTTCCGTTCCGTTCATCCCATCCCCGTCGAATTCACAGTTGACTTCACAGCCCCATCCTGAATCCCCTTGTGACGATTGACGATTCCCCTGCCGCATCCGGCACGCTTCGTCAGTCCGTTCAGCAACTCAGCGCCTTGCAGGAAGCAGACCTCTCATGACCGGAGTGGATCTTCAGGCTGAACAAAGCCGTCTCCAGCGGGAAGACCGCGTGGCGACCCTGCTGCATTTGCTGGGAGCCGAAGCGACCGAGCAGGTGCTGACCCGCATGGACCCCGCGCTGGTGGCGGGCGTGCGCCAGCGTCTGGGCACCCTGGCCACGGCTCCTCCCCATGCCCGGCGACAGCGGCAGGTGCTGGATGACTTCGAACGCTTCTTTCAGTTCACCCTGGCCAATGTGACTCCTCAGCTGAAGCTGCACACCGAGGAAGAAGAACCGGCCGAAGACGAAAACGAAGAGATCCTGCTGACCGGCGACGCCCTGGCCGATCTGGAACGGATGAATCTGTATCAGCTGGCCGGAGCACTGGCCGATGAGCAGCCCCGCACCATTGCCCTGCTGCTGAAATCGACTTCCGCCACACGCATCGCCCAGGTGCTGGAACTGATGGGAGACGAAAAACGCGAACAGGTGGTGCGGGAAATGAGCACCGATCCCCGCGCCCCCGAAATCATTCTGCGCCGCATCGCCGCCACCACTATTGAACGGGCACAAAAGCTCTCGGCCGAGCCGCCCGCCCGGGAAGATCCCGTCCTGCGGATGGTCGAAATTCTTCGAGCGACCGACAAACCCAAACGCCGACCGATCCTCAAAGCTCTCGAAGAACAGGATCCGGAACAGGCCACCCTGATCAATCAGGCACTCTACCAGTTCGACGATCTGCTGAAGATGGACGATGCCCAGATTCAGAAAGTGCTGTCGCGCGTCGACTCGACCACACTTTCCACAGCCCTGTTTGGTGCGGACGAACGCATTGTGGAAAAGATCATGAACAACCTGTCGAAGCGGGCCCGGGCCGCTCTGCAGGAAGAACTGGCTTTCCGCAAAAACGTCACCGGTGCCCAGTTGCGGGCGTCCCGGCAACTGGTCACGCAGGCCATTGGAGAAGCAGAGCAGGAATCAGAATAGCGCCCCGTCATCATGCCTCGTCGACTTTGAAAGCCAGGGTTCGACTGAACAGAGAGTCCAGCAACGGAAGATGTTTCGTGATGACATCCCTCCATTCCAGGCCCTGACAGGGCCATCAGACCGATCGCCTGCATGAGAGCCTGTGCTGCAGGCGTTTCCGATCCCTGGCCACTCCGCACCTCACGTCCCCCCACAAAGAACACGCCATGTTTCGGCAGCGGATTCAGTTCTCGATCTCGCCATCCGGCATCCGGATCAAGGGGAATGCTGCGCCCGTGGAAACGGTCGTCATCAAACCGCCCGTGGCTCCGGCCCCGGTGGTCTTCCCGACCGAAACCGTGGTGAAACCGGCCCCGTCCAAACCGGCCTCCGAACCGGACCTGCGCCCCCTGCTGGCCGCACTGGGCCACTCCATTCAGGAAATGGAACAGCGCCGGCAGCAGTCGCTGGGAGAACTGCAGCACCTGGCCGTTGAACTTTCCGTCGCCATTGCCTCCCAGCTGGTCTTTCAGGCGATTGACCGGGGTGAATTCGGCGTCGAAGAACTGGTCAGCCAGGCGCTTCACCGTTTCAGCCTGTCCGATCCGGTGACCATTGCCATGCATCCCGATGACCTGGCCCTGCTGCAGAACCGGATGAGCAGCCCGGAAGCCCGCTGGCCGGAAAGTCAGGTGATCCTGCAGGGCGATCACGCGGTCGCGCGCGGAGGCTGCCGCGCAGAATCAGCAGACGGAAAAATGCTCATTTCAGATATCACTGCGAGATTGTCCGAGATCCGCAGACACTGGATGGAGGAACTGGATGACGCTCAGATTGAACGTCGACGCACTTCTGGAGAAAGCCCGGCGCTGCGACGGTTTCCAGACCGCCGGGAGACTGCGTAGCGTGCAGGAACTGCTGACAGCCCGTCTGCCTGCAGCGATTGGCGAACTCTGCGAAATCCGTACCACGCAAGATGGCCGGATGCTCGCGGAAGTCGTCGGCGTGCGCGACGATCTGTGCCAGATCATGTGCTTCCAGCATCCGACAGGTCTCAAACCCGGCTGCGAAGTCATGGCGACCGGCAAAAGCGTGCGCGCTCCGGTCGGACCGGCACTTCTGGGACGTGTGATCAACGGCCTCGGACAGCCCATCGACATTCCTGCTCCGCTCGGCGTGAAACGCTGGAAGCCGATCCTGCGGGAAACACCGCCGGCCCTGCTGCGCCAACGAATCACCCGACCTCTCAGCACCGGCCAGCGCGTGATTGACGGTCTGCTCACCGTCGGTTGCGGGCAGCGGGTCGGGCTGTTCGCCGGCAGTGGCGTCGGCAAAAGTACCCTGCTGGGAGAAATCGCCCGCAATGCCTCTGCCGATCTCAACGTCATCTGCCTGGTCGGAGAGCGGGGCCGGGAAGTGCTGCCGTTTCTGGAAGACTGCCTGGGACCGGAAGGCCGGGCGAAATCTGTCGTTGTCGTCGCCACATCCGACGAAACTCCGCTGATGCGCATTCAGGCGGTCCGCACCTCGATTGCAATTGCCGATGACTTTCGCTCGCGGGGAGCCAATGTGCTGTACTTTCTCGACAGTCTGACCCGACTGGCATTTGCCCAGCGCGAACTGGGACTGTTACGGGGAGAGCCGCCGGGCACCCGTGGCTATCCTCCGTCTGTCTTTTCGGTCCTCGCCAGCACCCTGGAACAGCTGGGGAATGACGAACATGGCTCGATCACCGGGCTGATTACCGTGCTGGTCGACGGCGATGATATGGACGAGCCGATCGCCGATGCCGCCCGCTCCATTCTCGACGGGCACATTGTTCTCTCACGCAAGTTGGCCAGTCGCGGGCAATATCCCGCTGTCGATGTGCTGCACAGCGTCAGTCGCCTGTTCCGTGAAGTCACCACGCCGGAACATCAGCAGGCAGCCCAGCGAATTCGCCAGGTCATGGCGACCTACGAAGAAGTGCGCGACCTGATTCAGATGGGAATGTATCAGAAAAAATCGTCTCCTCAGATCGACGAAGCCATTGCCCTGCTCCCCCAGATCCTGGATTTCCTCAAACAGAGCATGGGGAAATCGAGCGAGTTCGACCGCACGGTCGCAGAGCTGGTCCGCATGGCCCGTCCAGGTACCGTCGCAGCCCTGGCCCAGCCTGAACCCGTCCCGGCCGCCTGAAGCAGTCTGCCCTGAAGCGGCCCATGTGAACCCATGTCCCCATAAACCATGCGTCGATTTTCCTCCCCTTTGATTCGAGTCCGCGATGTGTGCCGGCAGCAGCGCCAGATGGCCGAGCTGGAACTGGCCCGCTGCATCGCGGCACGCAACCAGTCCCAGGAACAGGTTGCGCAGGCAGAACATCAAGTGGCTGCCGCCCAGGCCGGCATCAGCGCGGCTTTCCGGCAGTCGAATCCCTCGGTCTTCTTGCAGAATATGCTGAACCATCTCGCCGGAACACAGGACCAGCTGCAATTCGCCTTGCAGCAATTGCAGACAGCCGAACAGACTGTGCAGACCGCCCAGGAGCACTATCAGACCGCCCATTCCAAAGTCGATCGTCTCGACCGGCTGCTGGACACGCAACGGGCGGCCCATCGCCAGGAAACACTGCTGGCCGAACAGAATGTGATCAGCGACACCGCCGTGTTTCGCTGGAACGGCCCCGAGCCGACGGAAGTTCAGGTGACGAGCCATGATTAAACTATTGACAGTGCTGCTGTTCGGGGTCGCGATCTTCTGCGTGTCCGCCGGAGGCTCCTGGTATCTGAAAAACAAAGTGCTCCCGCCCCCGGTTGCCACTCCTCCGCAGGCCGAAGGGAGCACCGCCCCCCTGGCCTCGGCGAACCTGTCGGCCCCGTCCATTCCCCCGGCGGCGTCCCCCTCGGTCGAGGCACGCCGCACCTCGGTCGAAACCGGCACATCCGAACGATTGCCGGTCGCCGTGCGCCCGCGCGATATGAGCGTGGAAGAACTGCTGCGTTACAGCATGGGAGTCAAGGAACGCGAAGACCGACTCAAACAGAGTGAGGAACTGCTGCAGAAGCGCCGCGTGCAGCAGCAGCTGGCCCTGTCCGACATTGAAGGAGAACGCCGCGAAATCGACGGGCTGCGCAATCAGGTGGCCGATCAGCTCAAACATGCCGAACTGCTGATCGAAAAGCTGAACGAACTGCGCACCCGGTTCCTGGAAGAGAAGCAGACCGCCGCCAGCACCCTGCAGCAGATGAAGCACGAGCGGATCGCCATCGACCAGGAACACATGGACAACACCAAACGGCTGTCGCAGTGGATTCAGGGGATGGACCCCGAAAAAGCCGCCACGGTCCTCACGACCATGGCCAACGACGGCGACGAACAGCTGGAAATCGCCGTGCAGATTCTGCGCAATCTCGAAGAACGCGAAGCGGCCAAAATTCTCTCGGCCATCGAAGATCCCAAGCTGGTGCAGCTGCTGATCGAACGGTTTCGCCACCTGCAGAAACCGCCGGCCAAAACCGCCAGCCGCAAGTAAATCGCCCGGGGTCGATCATCTGCTGTTGACCCCCATCGGCCGTTGCTGGCAATAATCCCGGCCAGAGCAAGTTGCTCTCGCCAGGGCTCGCGGGCTGCCTGCTTTTTTGTGTGCGTTTCACTGGATGAAACGCAACTCGCCGTGTGGCGGAACGCGGTCCCTGCAGGAGTCAAACACTCTCAGAGCCGCGAACAAAGCCACTCAAGTAATGAGAATTTCCTTTCCGTGAGCGGATCGCGGAAGGTTTTGTGAGTGGTTCCATTATATTCCCCTCCTCGACCGCATTCTCCTGCCAGGGACACTCTTTGCCCTGGGACACTCTCTGGCCTGGGACATTGGATGGTCGCATGAACACACTGGAAGTCGCCGCAATCTTGCGGGATCTGCTGCTGACGGCACTGGTTCTGACTCTGCCCTCTGTGGCCGCGAGTCTGCTGGTCGGCGGAGTCATCAGTGTGCTGCAGACCATTACCAGCATTCAGGAACAGACTCTCTCCTTCGCCCCGCGCATCATTGCCGTGGCCGTGGTTCTGATTTTCACGCTCCCCTGGAGCCTGCAGATGGCCATGAACTTCACATCGCGGATGGTGTTCCACATGCTTGAGGCGGTGCAATGACTACGGCCTTCGCAGTTGCCGCCATTCTGGTTTTTCTGCGAGTCGCCGGATTCGTGGTGTTTCTTCCGCCGTTCTCAGGCAGTCAGATTCCGGCCACCGTCAAAATCGGACTGGCCATGGCCCTGACCGTCGTCTGGGGACTGAAACTGGTGCCCGAACTGGCCGCCAGTCTGAGTCCGGAACTGCTCGAAAACTGGATTCTTGTCGGCTGGCTGTCCATTCGCGAAACCCTGTTCGGCGTCAGCCTGGGCTGGCTGCTCGGGCTGGTGCTGGTGCCGATTCGGGTAGCCGGAGCCTATGTCGTGCAGGAAATGGGGCTCACCATGGCCACTGTCACGTCTGCCACCGAAGGTTCCGAAAGCAATGTGATTTCACAGCTGCTCGAAATTGGTGCCGTGCTGTTTCTGTTCGGGTCGAGTCTCGACCATCAGTTTCTCCGGCTGCTGAATTCGACCTTTGAGCTGTTTCCACTCGGACGGGCCTGGCAGCTGCCGCAGCTGGACTGGCTGATTGGCAGCATGTCGGAAACCAGCCAGCTGGGACTCAGCATTGCCGCGCCGGTCGGCGTGACCTTGTTTGTGGCGCTGATTGCGTCTCTGATCATCATGCGGCAGGCTCCGCAATTCAATCTGTTCTCGTTCGGAACGCCGATCCGTCTGGTCGCGGGACTGGCCGCACTGATCTGGTTTCTGCCGTCGATTCTGACCGGTATGGTGCACAACATCAAAACATTCACCAGCTTCGCCGGCCTGTAACGCTCCCCTTCTCTGATGTTCCATGGCGGAAGACAATCAACAGAGCAAGACAGAAGCCCCCACACCTCGCCGCAGAGAGAAGGCGCGCGAGGAAGGACAGATTGCATACAGCCCTGACCTCAACACCGCGGTCGCCCTGCTGCTGGCAACACTCGCGGCCATCTGGCTGGTGCCGGTCATGTGCGAACAGATGCAGGCAGCCCTGCGCAACCGCATTCTCACACTCAACGGGGCCGACTGGACCATCACCTCCACATTGATTTCCGTGCGCTGGCTGCTGCAGAGTGTCTGGATTGTCGCCGGAACCATGACTCTCGGATTCATGGGATTCACTCTGCTGGTTTCCCAGCTGCAGACTGGATTTGCCCTGACCACCAAACCACTCAGCCCGAACTGGAACCGCCTGAATCCCGTGGAAGGCTTTCAGCGTCTCTGGTCGCTTGACAGTGCCATGCGCGGGTTTCTGGCCGTTGCCAAGGTGCTGACACTGGGCACCGTCGCCATGCTGCTTTTCTGGGCCTGGTTCGCCACAGTGCAGCAGTCGACACATGGCCCATTGGAGTCTTCCATCTCCTTCGGCTGGAATATGACGGTGCAGGTGATGCTCTGGCTGTCCGGCACCGCGTTTTTATGGGGAGCGGCCGACTATGGATTCCGCTGGTTCCGCCTGGAGCAGAAGCTCCGCATGTCGCGGGAAGAAATCAAAGACGAATCCAAAGAGGAACAGGGCGATCCACAGCTGAAAAGCCGGCAGCGCAAAATGCAGCGCGAGGCCGCCCAGCGAAAATCTCTTGGCGACGTTCCCCGGGCTTCAGTCGTCATCACCAACCCGACTCACTATGCCGTGGCCCTGCAATATCTGCCGGGACAAATGCAGACCCCCCGGATTCTGGCGAAAGGCTCCGGAGCCTTTGCCCGGCGGATTGCGAATGTCGCCCGGGAGCATGGCATTCCCGTGCTGGAAAGAAAACCTCTGACCCGGGCCCTGTATGCCCTGGGAAAAGTGGGGGAAGACATTCCGCTGGAATTCTATCGGGCGGTGGCCGAGATTCTGGCCTATGTCTATCGATTGAAACGAAACCAATAGCTGTACCGGCGGCAACTTCCGGTTTTGTCCGGGAACAGACGTGCGACAGTTGACCGCTTCCAAGGAACGGCTACACTTGCTCGTCTCGCTGCGGTCGTGGCGGAATTGGCAGACGCGCAAGATTCAGGTTCTTGTGCCCGTTTAGGGCGTGGAGGTTCGACTCCTCTCGACCGCACTGCTGAAAGCTCAATGCTTTCAATAAGTTACAAAAAACGTCCTCTGAAAGATCAGAGGACGTTTTTTTATTGCCTGAAGACTGGCAGAAACCAGCAAAGTCGGGCGAAAGCCTCCCCTGGTCGGTGCCCCGAAAAGCATTTCGGCTGCCCGCCTCATTTCTTCCCGGCCGCCGTCAGGCATCTCTGCCGGAAAACGGGCTCCCGCCATTCGAGCGGCGCTGTCAATGTTGTCTCGCGCAGCTCTTGATCGCCCCCTGCGAATTCAGGCCCGAACATGACAGAACAAAGGCCAAACTGATTAGCAATGGGAGCAGAATTCATCGATTTCTTTCTGCACCCGTTCTTTCTCATAACCGTATCGCTCCTGCAGACGCCCGGCCAGTTCCTGCCGCTTCCCCTGAATCCGTTCCAGGTCATCGTCTGTCAATTTCCCCCATTGCTGGCGGACTTTTCCCTTAAACTGCTCCCAGTTTCCCTGTACTTGATCCCAGTTCATCACTGACTCCTTCACTTCAGACAGGCTGACACTTTGACTGTCTGAAACAGGGCAACGGGCATGCCGAAACACCGCTCAGGCATTCAATCCGGCAGAAGTGACGGCTCTCCCTGCAGATGCGTCTGGAAGAAAACCGCCTTCGCCGCGGACATGCACGACAGGCCTCCGGAAAATGGCCGCTCGCATCTCCTGCCGGCGCGTCAGCAGCCAGCCGCCCCAGGCCTGGCCCCATGCCCGGCAATGCGCGCCCCTCAACAGGCATCCTGCAGAGAGTTCAGTTGTCCGAGACCGACTCCTCCAGCGGAATGACATCGACTGCCACTTGCAGCTGATGTTCCCCTCCCCCCAGAAAGACTCCCCGAATCGGGGCCACATCAGAGTAATCGCGCCCCCAGGCGATGGGAATGTGATCGGTTCCACACAGGCAATTGTTGGTCGGATCGAAAGCGATCCAGCCCCAGGTCTCCCCGCAATACAGTGCGATCCAGGCATGTGACTGATCGGCTCCCACCAGCCGGGGCCGGCCGGGCGGTGGAATGGTCCGCAGATAGCCACTGACATAGCGTGCCGGCAACCCGAGCGAACGCAGACAGGCCACCTGAACGTGGGCAAAATCCTGGCAGACTCCCTGCCTGAGCCGAAAGGCTTCCTCCGGTGACGTACTGACACCGGTCACGCCGGAATCATATTGGAAGTGTTCGTGAATCCGTGTGTTCAGATCCAGCCCGGCAACCAGAATCGGGCGCCCGGGCACGAAGGACTGCGAGGCAAATTCCAGAAACTCCGCCGAGCGACGGATGCGGGGAGAATCAAACGTGAACTGGCACGCTTCCAGCCAGTTCTGATCGGCCTGACGGGCGACTCGCTGCTGCACAGTTTCCCAGGCAGGGCTTGTCGAAAACTCCGGCAGTTCCCACGAAGAGACCGTCACCCGACTGGTGGCGGTCACAGACAACTGGCGATGATTTTCCTCGATGGAAAAACTGTGAACGGTATTTCCGAAAGCGTCTTTGCGACGCCCGGCCACCTGCGGAGTCGGACGGATCACCAGCCGATAGGAATGACACTGCACCGGAAAGTCTTCCCGGGGGGTGAGCATCACATAGTTGTGACAGACCCGCACCGGACTGCTGTACTGGTATGTCGTATTGTGAGTGATTTTGTAGTTCATGGCAGGCGGCCAAACGACGAGGCAAAATGCCGAGGCAGGCCGGCATGAATCAGGAATCGGCTCGATATTGTATCCGACAGATGGGGCAGCTGATCACACAGATGCTTCAACAGCCGGTCCAGCGATTCCCGTTCTGCATGAGTCGAGATCTGGACCAGTTCCTGAATGTCGGCCAGCCGGACGGCATTCAGCAGAGAAAGAGCCAGCCGCTGTTCCACATTCAGCAATGCCTGCTGTCCGTCGCGGGGAAGATGGTCGACATGCTCGCGAATCATCGCCAGCTGAAAAACGATCGAGCGCGGGTTGGTCTCATCCGTCAGCAGCAGATCCAGCACCGGCCCTGGCTGCACCGTTGCCAGATAGCGCGATCGATAGGTCATGATGCTGTCGGCCACCTGCAGCACGGCCTCGAACACCTGCTGCTCGTCTTCCGAGACTTTCGTAATCGTCGAACGCAGCAGTTCGCTGGTCTGCCAGGCACGTTCCACACGCCGGCCCAGATCCAGAAAACGCCAGCCCTGGGTACGGGTCATGCTCTCGGCGGCCAGCCCGGAAAATGCAACCAGATCGAGAATGATCCGGTCCAGAAACTCCAGCACGTCCGAAACATCTTCCAGCGGACTCCGGCTCAGCTCCTCCAGCACATGAATGATCCGCCACGCATCCAGAGACATTCGATCGCGGACAATGGAAATCAGCCGGAAAGCCTCTTGAATCGTGGAACGCAGGCTTCGGTTCTGATGCGTGTCAAAAATCGCCTGGGGCAGCATCCGGTCAATTCCCGGCAGCGAGGCATTCAACCCGGGGATCACATAGTCCGGGGCAATCTGTCCCTGTTCCGCCAGAGCCCGTAACAGGGCCTGCAATTCGTGACAGTCTTCATTCTCGCCTGTCAGCAGCGTCAGGGTTGTGCGGAGCAGACGGGCCGAACCTTCGGCGCGTTCGATACTGCGCCCCAGCCAGAACAGGTGATCGGCCACGCGACTGGGGAGTTCTGCCCCGCTGCGCCGCAAGGGGAGCATTTCTCCTGCCGGAGCCAGCAGCGACGCTTCTTCCGTCGGCTGATCTCCCAAAATCCAGACATCCTGACTGCGCTCCCCGGTCGTGGTGTACTGTTCCAGCAGAGTCGGCTCTTTCGCCACACGGGCCAGCCCGCCGGGCAAGGCGATGTAATCCTGCCCCTGCCGCACCAGAAAACCGCGCAGCGCCAGTGCCCAGGGAACCATCGTTTCCCGTCCCCAGACCGGAGTCGTGGAGCGGAGCACGGTTTCCTGTCCGACATAGTCCTGCGGCCGGGCCTGAATCTGCGCGCGCAAGGCCTGCCGTTCGGTCCGGGTCATTTCCGCCGGACGCAACGGCGGTTCATCCACCACGCGATAAGCCTTGCGGATGATCAGCTCATCCAGTCGCTTCAACACCTGGTCCTGCGCCTCCGGCTGGCCGCACCACCATGTCGCCACCGACGGCAACAGCAGATCTTCCCCCAGCAGTTCACGGCACAGGCCGGGCAGAAAGGCCATGAACAGCGGCGATTCGACCAGACGACTCCCCAAAGGATTGGCAATCGACACGTTGCCTGTCCGCAGCACCTCCAGGAGTCCGGCCACCCCGGCACCGGAATCGGCCCTCAGCTCCACCGGGTCGCAGTCGTCATCTTCCAGCCGCCGATAAATCACTTCGACCGGCAGCAGGCCTCCCAGGGTTTTCAGCATGACCTGATTCTCGCGAACGGCCAGGTCGCCTCCTTCCACGAGCTGATATCCCAGATAACGGGCGAGATACGCATCCTCGAAATAGGCTTTGCTTTGCGGCCCTTTGGTCCAGATCACCACGCGAGGGTTGTCCTTGAAACGGACTGCCCGTTCGCGCAGAGACTCTTTGAGCGCCAGAAAGAACGAAGCCAGGCGCTGTACATTGCACTGCCGAAAGGCTCCCGGCAGCATCCGGCTGGTGACCACCCGGTTTTCAAGCACATAGCCGAGCCCGAACGGGGCGCGGGTGCGATCAGCCACCACCCACCACATGCCGTCAGGGGAGCGGGCCAGATCGGCCGCATACAGATGCAAAAATCCCTGCTCTGCCGGATGCAGGCCGTGATACGCAGGATAATAGGCCGGATGCCGGAACAGCACTTCTGGCGGCAGACGCCTGTTCCGTAACAGTTCCTGCGGGCCCAGCAGATCCTTGAGAATCAGATCGAATAATCGGGCGCGCTGTGCCAGACCGGCCTCGATCCGCTGCCATTCCTGTTCACACAGCAGCAGGGGAATCGCATCCAGCACCCAGGGTCGCGATGCTCCGCCATCGGCGTCATAGGGATTGAATGTGAATCCGTCGCGCGTGACCTGCCGCTGCGCCTGTTCCCAGCGTCGCTGCAGTTCTTCGCCTCCAATGCTCCGCAGATGTTCGAGAAACTGGCCCCAGGCGGGGCGCAATTGCCCCTGGGCATCAAATGCTTCGTCGAAGACTCCCGGACGAAATCCATAATCTGCCAAGGGAATACCCGACGCCGATTCGGAAGCAGGCTTGTCCGGAACTGAAAACGGGGCTGTCATGCGGGACTCGCGGCGCGACGCCTGTCGAGCGTCTGGAAAGAATCCGGAGGGAATTCAGGGTGATTCAAAAATATTCTGTCCCGCTCAAGGAAACGGGATCTTTTTCCCGCCCCACGGCCTTTCTCAGACGAGGACCATCAATTCTTCTTCCAGTTTTTCTGCCCCGCCCGCAGCAGATGGCTTTCGCCCGGGGACTCGCGGACACGTCGCGTGCTGGGGACACATCCCCTCGGCCGCGCGAGGGAACGTGGCCCGCTGGAAGTGAGGCGTTCTACAGGGACTGATTCTGACCTGACCGTTGAAAGGACTCAATAGGCCGCAAGGCGAAGAAGGTTTCGTGAATCGCATCGGCAATGTCATTGAGTTTCGTCTGCAGGCTGTCAATAAATTCATGCATCCCATGATCAATAATCGTGTCGATATCGGTATAGGCCAGTTCGGCTTTCAATCTCCCCAGCTGCTGCTCGGCCACATTGCGATACCCTCCGCTGGGCGACCCGACAATCTGATGCAGCGAGTCGTCGGCCCCGGCGATACAGAAGCGAATGGCCCGGGGAAATGACGGATCGAGAGTCAGAAACTCCACCACGCGATGAATGGTGATGCCGTGATACCGCTTGCGGTACATTTCAAACGCACTGACCGACCGGAGCACGGCCGACCATTGCAGGTCGTCGATGGTCGTCCCCACATCCTGAATTTTGGGCAGCAGTGTGAAGTATTTGACATCGAGAATCCGGCTTGTCTTGTCGGCGCGTTCCAGCAGCCGGCCCAGATTCGCAAAGTGCCAGCCTTTATTATGCGACATCGTTGCATCGAGCGTGCCGTTGAACAGATGGCTGCGTTCTTTCACTTTCATGAAAAATTCTGTCAGTTCCACAGGCGGCCGCGGATCGGAACTGGCATCCCGGACAAAGTGATAAAACTCGTTGAGCTGCTCCCAGGCTTCCGAAGACAATGCTTCGCGCACGCTGCGGGCATTTTCCCGGGCCATGCTCAACGAAGAAATCACCGAGTTCGAATAGTCACGGTCGAACACCAGAAACTGAATGACATTCTCTGCCGTGGGTGCGCCATAACGCTCTTTGAACAGATCCTGATCGCCGGTGGCGAAAATGAGCGGTTCCCACTGCTGCTCCGCCGCATCCGGCTGATCCAGAATGAGATTCAGCGACACTTCGATGAAGCGCGCCAGGTTCTCGGCCCGCTCAATCGAACGGGCCATCCAGTAAATGGATTCTGCAACACGGCTGAGCATGGCGGAGCGAAACTCTGTGGGATTCATGGGACTCGAATCAGTGTGAAAGATGCTCGGGCAGAGCCTCGCTCAAGTCAGTCCGGCGCTGCCGACACGAGCCGTTTGTCTTCCGTTTCTTCCAGACGACGCAGCCGGTCAGAGTTCCCGACCGACCTCCTGAGCTTCTGACGCCGAACGGGCGACCACCCAGGTATCCTTGCTTCCGCCTCCCTGGGAAGAATTCACCACCAGAGAGCCCTTCCGCAAGGCCACCCGGGTCAGGCCTCCCGGCAGAACCCAGACCGATTTCCCATACAGCACATAAGGCCGCAGATCGACATGCCGCCCTTCGAAATGATCGTCCACCATCGTCGGCACCCGCGACAGAGACAGCGTCGGCTGCGCAATGTAATTCCGGGGATTCTCGTTGATCTTCTCCACAAACTCCCGTTGCTGCTCCCGGGTCGAATGCGGCCCGACCAGCATGCCATAGCCGCCGGCCTCATTGGCAGCTTTCACGACCAGTTCACCAATGTGGTCGATGACATACCGCCGGTCCTCTTCCCGGTCACAGACGTAAGTCGGCACGTTCGGCAGAATCGGTTCTTCGTTCAGATAGAAGCGAATCATGTCCGGCACGAAGGCATAAATCACTTTGTCATCGGCCACGCCGGTGCCCGGAGCATTCGCCAGCGCCACCCGTCCCCGGCGATAGACATCCATCAGCCCGGGAACACCGAGCATTGAATCTTCACGGAAGGCCAGCGGGTCCAGAAAATCATCATCGATCCGCCGATAGATCACGTCCACACGCTGAAAGCCGTCGGTCATCCGCATATAGACGAACCCGTCTTTCACGACCAGGTCGCGGCCTTCCACCAGCTCTACCCCCATCTGCTGGGCCAGGAAGGAGTGTTCATAATAGGCCGAGTTATAAACCCCCGGCGTCAGCACCACGATAGTCGGTTCCGGAATGTGATCCGGGGCCAGATGCACCAGCGTTTCATACAGCCGGCTGGGATAATCGGTGACCGGGCGGATCTGCGAGGCCGTAAACACATGCGGAAAGCTGCGCTTCATCACCATCCGGTTCTGCAGCACATACGAGACCCCGGACGGGCAGCGCAGGTTGTCTTCCAGTACATAAATGGCCCCGTCACTGTGACGCACCAGATCGGTGCCGGTGATATGACACCAGATTCCCCGGGGAGGATTCAGCCCCTGGCAGACCTTGCGATAAGACCGGGCCTTTTCCAGCAAGAGACGCGGCAGAATCCCTGCCTGAACGATCTGCCGATCATGATAGATGTCATGCAGAAACAGATTCAGCGCCATGATGCGCTGCTTCAGGCCGGCTTCGATGTGCCCCCATTCGAAGGGCTCGATGATCCGGGGAACAATATCAAAAGGAAAAATCTTTTCTGTTCCCGCCCGGTCACCATACACCGCAAAGGTGATTCCCATCCGCAGCAGCGCCCGTTCGATTTCTTCCTGCCGCTGCTTCAGTTCTCCTGGCGGAAGAGAATTGATCTTTTCCACCAGCAGACGACTTCCGGGCCGGGGCTGTCCCTGGGGATAAAACAGCTCGTCGAAAAAATCTTCCGTCTGATACGTCTCGAAGTTGTGCGATGCAGTCATGGAGAGCGGTCGTTTCTCGAAAGCCAGCCAAATCGCGAGCGCAACGCCAGTGGAATTCCCTGCCTGGGTCAGTCAGCAGGTTCAGGCCCCAGGGCGAACCGATTCTCATCATTCCGCCGGGGAAGTGTCCAGACAGGTTTCCCGGGAACGGGGTCGGCGGCCTGTTTTCATGCCGTCAGACAGCCATTCGCCCCCCGGAAATACTGCTTCCCCAGAAAGCATCTCGGCAATTTCAGCGATGGGGCCTGCCAACTGCAGCAGGCGGCAGCGCCCTTCCGGCACGCGATCCAGCAGCGCTGCTCAGCAGCCGCAATAGCGCGGCCCCTGTGATGAAGCGCGACTCGCCGTGCAGCGAAACGCGCCTCATCCGGAAGAGCAACGCTCTATGACAGCAACAGTTCGAGATCGTCCGTCGTCAGTTCCGACAGCGGCGTCCCCTCGGATTCGAGAATCGCGTCGGCCAGTTCGCGTTTCTGCTTCTGCAGTTCGAGAATCTTTTCTTCGACCGTATCCCGGCAGATCAGACGGTAAGCGAACACGCGCCGGGTCTGTCCCACCCGATGTGCCCGGTCGATGGCCTGAGCTTCCACGGCCGGATTCCACCAGGGATCGAGTAGAAACACATAATCGGCTTCGGTCAGGTTCAGACCAAGTCCCCCGGCCTTGAGCGAGATCAGAAATACCGAGGTGTTCGGGTCGTTCTGGAACTGATCGACCACCTGTTTCCGCTTCCGGGTCTGCCCGTCCAGATAGGCATACTGAATTCCCCGCTGATCCAGATGCTTCTTGACGATCGACAGCATGCTTGTGAACTGCGAGAACACCAGCGACTTGTGCCCTTCCTGAATCAGCTCTTCCAGCTGCGGGCAGAGCACATCCAGTTTGGCAAAGGCGTCTTCGTCGCTCCCTTTATCCAGCAAGGCCGGATGGCACGCCGCCTGACGCAGCCGCAGCAGTGCTTCCAGCACATGCATCCGGCTTTTGCCCATCCCCTGCTTTTTGACGAGTCCCAGCAGTGAATCGCGATAGTAATCGCGCATTTCGGAATACAGCTGTCGCTGCCGTTCCCCCATTTTGCAGTAAATGGTTTCTTCGAACTTTTCCGGCAGATCCTTCGCCACCTGACCTTTGGTGCGGCGCAAAACGAACGGCCGCACGCCGGAAGCAATTGTGCGGCGCGAGGCTTCGTTGGTGGTTTCGGTCGCAAAGGTTTTGAAGGCCGAACTGCGTCCCAGCATGCCCGGATTCAGGAACTCAAAGATCGACCACAGATCGCCAAGATGGTTTTCGATCGGCGTACCACTCAAGGCCACACGATGCCGGGCTTTCAGCAGGCGCGAGGCCTTGGCCGCCTGGGAAGCGGCATTCTTGATGGTCTGAGCTTCATCGAGCACGGCATAATCGAATTCCTGATCTTTCAGTTCGAGAATGTCGCGCCGCAATGTTCCATAGGTGGTCAGAATCAGATCGGTTTCAGGAATCTTCGGCCGCAGGTCGGCCCGTTCCGGACCGGTATATTCCATGAAGGTCAATTCGGGTGCGAATTTGACGATTTCCTGAATCCAGTTGAACATCAGCGACTTGGGCACGACAACCAGCGAAGGCAGCTGGCGTTCGCGCGACTGGCGCCGCTCCTGCAGCAGTGCCAGCATCTGCACGGTTTTCCCCAGACCCATGTCGTCGGCCAGACAGCCGCCGAACCCATAGTCCTGCAGAAAGTGCAGCCAGCCCAGTCCTTCCCGTTGATAGGGCCGCAGTTCGCCGTGAAAATTTCGCGGCTGTGCGCGGGGCTCGATGCCGTCGAACGAGGCCAGCTTGGCACGGACTTCCAGAAACCGATCATCGAGATCGACAAATTCCTGGTTCGACAGCAGGGCATCGACCAATCCCAGCTGCGCCGTCGAAAAGCGGACCCCGTCCTCGCTGGCGGTTCCCAGTCCGGCGAGAATGCCATACTGCTCCAGCCATTCTTCCGGCAGAATTCCCAGCGAGCCGTCATCCAGGCGAATCGTCTGGTCTCCGCGCGACAAGGCGGCCAGCAGTTCGGGAAAGTTGGCTTTCTGCCCGTTGAAGTCCACATCGGCGGTCAGTTCGAACCAGTCGATGTCGGATCGGACATTGAACTTGACCATGGCCGGCTGGCGAACTTCCTTGCCGTCGGCATGCACCTGCCAGCCGCGCTGAATCAGTCCGCGCACCGCCCGGCCGATTTCACTGACGGCAATATCCACGTCATGCGCCGCCTGACGATGATCCACCAGCCGCCGGAATCCGATTTCATCCAGATCCGACCAGAACCGGCCTTCGCGCATCTGATCGCGCAACAGGCAGCGTCCCAGATCCCGCTGCACAACGGCCCATTGCACATTGGAGCCCCGGACCCGGGTGCCTTCGTAATCGAATTCGACCTGCGCCTGAATGCGCTCGTGCTTCCAGCCCCGCTTGGAAGGGGATTTGAACACCAGTCGCGGCACTGGTACCGGACGGACTTCCTCGAGCTGCAGCGATTTGGGCAGATCCAGCTGAGGCAGCGCCGGCATATCGAGCAGCCAGTCCACCAGATCATGTTCTTCATGAGCCCGGGCCGTCAGTTTCTGCTCGCCCAGCAGCATCGGCACCCAGTCAAATGCCCCGAAGTCATTCAGACGGGCAATGCGGTCCTGAACAATGACCAGACCGCCAGGCAGCAGCAGATCGCACTGTTCGATGCGCAGCTTTTCGCCTTCGCGGCGCACTTCCCCGCGCAGCTCCCAGCTCTGATCTTCCAGCTGGTCCATGCACAGGCACAACTGCCAGGGTTCCCCTTCATCCCAGCGCAGAGGAGGCATTTCCCGCTCGGATTCATCCAGAAATCGAAGCCGGCCAGAACTGGCCATCATGGGCAGAATCAGCGTGCACAGATCATACGGAACGCGATAGCGATAAATGGACGTCTGAAATTCGGCCTGCTGCGCCATCCAGCCGGTCCGTTCCGGAGTGCCGCCCGCCAGAAATGCCAGAATGCGCCGGTCATCGGCATGATCGACTTCTTCCAGCCGGCCGGGACGGATTTTCAGCGGCTTCAACTTTCCCCACTGGCCGTTGCTGCGCCGCTGCCGCTGGGAGGTCTGCACGACCAGCTGCTGGGTCTTTTTGCTTTCCGGAATGTCGATCTCGAAGAAGATCTCCCGCTCGCGCGATTCGGCGGCAGCGCTCGTTTTGGCCGAGGCCGGCATCTGGTTTCGCAAATCGCGCAGCTTGTTTTCCCATTCGCGCGGCTGTCGGGTGCGCTGGGTGCCGGCTGCAGCGGCAACCGGCTCCGAGGGATAGAAAACGTCTCCCCCTTCCAGGTCCTCGTCTTCCCAGGCATTCAGGTCGAGCGGCTGATAGCGGCTCTCGGAAACAAACGGAGGCATCTGCCCGACTTTGGCCGTGCCGGTGAGATAAGATCCGGCATCCACCGCCAGCAGCGTGGCCCACAGATGCTTGCAGGCGGGATCTCGCGACTGTCCTTCTCCCACGCAGGAGCAGAACATCCGCAGTTCCCCTTCCTGGCGGCTCAGGTGGGTCTGATATTCCACACCATCCCGGACCACGGCATGCAGATCATCGGCCGTGACCCGGGCAATGGACACCCGCTCGGCCTGCAGATAGGCCTGGCCACGAAACCGGATATCTCCTCGAAATTTATTTTCCAGCAGTTGTGTCAGAGACACCCCTTGCCTCCCTGCAGACTCAAGCACTCGTCAGCCGGCATGACATGAAACACCCTGCGTACCAGTCCTCGACAGTGAAAATCATTCAGTAATATCATGAAGTCCGCCAGACGCGCGACTCACGCCCTCCCTGCAGACACCACAGGTTCTGCCAGACGGACCAGTCGCGCGACCACGAACTCGGGCGCAGTCCTCCAGACTAATGAAAGTGACGGGGGGATTGCCAGACTGCTTGCCTGAAATCTCCCTGCGCCCTGCAGACCGCCCCGAATTCCGGGAAATTCCTGCTCTTTTCACCGCCCGGGCGTTTCCCCTTCGCGGGGGAGACGCTTCGCCACACGGTCAGTGACGGTCAGTGATGTTTTCTCAGAGGAGACTCGCCCCGCGCGGACACCGGCGAGAGTCCCCTGTCCCCAAGCGGATCCGGACAGGCCGCAGACTGCTTTTCCTCTCCACTTTCGAGAACGACGCAACACTTCCTGCCGATCGGTCCCCGGAAGCACTTTCGATTGCCTGAAACTCTCTCTAGAATAAGACTCCCTAGAACAGAATGTTCCGCGATTCGCTCGCGGCAGAGACAGTTTCGCCCGCAGAACGGTTCTGATCGCAGCACTTCAGATCTTCTGGTGCCGTGCAGACAAAACTTTGCCGGAACGATAATTCCGGGATTCCTCCCGAACTGACGGCCCGGGGCCTGGTCTGACTGGCTTGAACAGCTCAGTCTGCCCCCTGCCAATGGAGAAAAACATGGCCCGCAAGGGTGAACAATTCGCAGGTTTGACCGTCGCCCTGATCACGCCGTTCCGCAACGGTGCCGTGGATGAAGCCGCATTGCGGAAACTGGTCGACTGGCATGTCGAACAAGGCACCCATTGCATCTGCCCGTGCGGCACGACCGGCGAAAGCCCGACGCTCAGCCATGATGAGCATGAACGGGTGATCTCCCTGGTCTGCGAACAGGCGGCCGGCCGCGTGAAAGTCATGGCCGGCACCGGCTCCAACTCCACCAGCGAGGCCATCCGCCTGACCCGTCGCGCCAAAGAGGCCGGGGCCAATGGCGCCCTGATGGTCACCCCCTATTACAACAAGCCAATGCAGGACGGCTTCTACCAGCACTTCAAGGCGGTCGCCGAATCGGTGGACCTGCCGATCATCCTTTACAACATCCCCGGCCGGACCGCCAAAAACATGGAGCCGGACACCATCTGCAAACTGGCCGAACTTCCGACCATTGTGGCGATCAAAGAAGCCACCGGCTCGCTGGACCAGGCCTCGCAGGTGCTCAACGGCAGCAACCTGACTCTGCTTTCCGGCGACGACAGCCTGACACTTCCACTGATGGCCGTCGGCGGCAGCGGCGTTGTCTCCGTGGCAGGCAACATCGTGCCCCGGGACGTCATGGCCCTGATCAGCGCCTGGCGTGAAGGAAACATCGACCAGGCCCAGCAGGCGCACCACAAACTGTTCCCGCTGTGCCGGGATATGCTCGGGCTGGCGACCAATCCCATTCCCCTGAAAGCCGCCATGGCCCTGCTGGGACGCGACTCCGGCGAAGTCCGGCTTCCACTGACACCGCTGGCCGCCAGCGATGTCAAGAAGCTGCAACAGACCCTGGTCGCCTATGGACTTCTCGCGAAGTAATTTCCCCGGGACGGCCTCAATACTCAACAGGCCCGACACTCAACAGCCTCAACAAGACAACAGGCTGGATTTCGCCTGAACATTCCGTCAGCAGGAACCGGCCCTTCCACCGGCCGGCTCCTGCGACTGTCATCAACTCTGATGGAAAGATTCCGGCCTGAGCCTGCCGATACCCTTGGCGTTCGGGCTCCTGCCGGAAAACTGATCATGACTGCTTCTCCACTGACAATTCCCGCCGGGTTCCAGCAGGCGGCCTTCGAAGCCTTTCTGGCCGGTCGCTCCGAGCCTGACTGGCTCACCCAGCTGCGCCGACAGGCCTTTGCGACCTATCAGGAAAAACTGCAGCAGGAACTGGACCCCGAGGAATATCGCCGCATTGATCTGCGGGCGTTTCGGCCGGAACGCTATCAGCTCGCTGCCCGTCCGTCGGAAGCTCCGGCTGTCGCCACGCTGATGCAGAATCGGGCTGAATTCAGCGGCACCGTAACCCATGTCGACGGCCACTGCCTGAACACGTCCCTGCAGGCCGACCTGCAGAAAAAAGGGGTCCTCTTCGGAAGCCTGTCTGAACTGCTGATCAGCCATCGGACGCAGCTGGAACCCTACTTCCTCACCCGCGCCATCGATCCGGCACAGGACCGCTTCTCGGCCTGGCATGCGGCGTTCTGGACAGGCGGAACAGTGCTGTATGTTCCCCGGAATGTCGAAATTCCGGTACCGCTGTACAGCCTGATCAGCCTGCAGCAGAATCTGTCGGCCGACCTGAGCCATACGCTGGTCATTCTGGAAGACGGGGCCTCTGCCACACTGCTGGAAGAGACCGCCTCGGTTTCCGCCGAGACCGACGGCCTGCATGTGGGAGCCGTGGAACTGCTCGTCGGAAACGGGGCTCGACTGCGTTATGTACAGCTGCAGAACTGGAACCAGAAGATCCGGCACTTTGCCCATCAGTCAGGACGGGTGGGACGCGACGGCATGCTGCAATGGACGGTGGCCGCACTGGGAAGCCGTCTGGCTCACATTCATCAGGATGTGCATCTCGACGGACGCGGAGCCCAGGCCCAGGTTAACGGCGTCACCTTCGCGACCGACAAACAACTGCTCTCCTACTACACCCAGCAGACGCATCACCACCCGGACACCCATTCCGACCTGCTCTATAAAGAGGTCTGCCGGGATCAGTCCCGGGTCATCTGGCGGGGAATGATCAAGGTCGATCCCGATGCCCAGAAAACCGACGGCTATCAGCGCAACGATGCCCTGATGCTGAGCGCCGACGCTCGAGTGGATGCCATTCCCGGTCTGGAAATCGAGGCCGATGATGTCCGCTGCACCCACGGAGCCACCGCCGGCCGGGTGGACGAAGAACAGGTCTTCTATGCCCTGTGCCGGGGTCTGTCCCGTTATGAAGCCATGCACATGATCGTCGAAGGTTTCTTTGCCGGCGTGTATGACCGCATTCCGGTCGAACTGGTGCAGGACACGCTGGGCCAGGCGGTCGAACGCAAACTCGGCATCGGCGATTGAGCGGCAATCCGTTACGACGCTGCGATCGATCACATGTTGCGTCCCGTCGAGCGGCGGAGTTGATCTCCGCCGTCTTCCGAGTGTCCGTCACGCGAAACGGTTCGGTCACGCGGCAGGGTGGCTGGGGCGCGGGACTTGATGTCCATAGAGATTCGACGTTCCTGGCCCCAGTTCTGGGCGACACGATCTTGCCAGATCGCAGAGGCAGCCTGGTCATGGGAATTCGGCACCTCATACGGATTTGAACAGGAAGTGACGTGGAAGTATGACTTTTTGTCACAGGAAACACGCGGACATCGAGCAGCGGCCCCGCGTTGTTTCAAATTAAAATTCGTATGACTGGGGCCATGACGCTTCGTTGTTCCCGTTCGCTTCAGGCTGCGAATTCGTCCTCTTCGTCACTGATCGCTTTTTGGACGCCCCAGCCACCCGGCCGATGCCGGCGGGACTGAATCCCGCCGCTCAACATTCGCACGCACCGTCACCCATTCGATCGATCACATGTTGCGTCCCGACGAGCGGCGGAGTTGATCTCCGCCGTCTTCCGAGTGTCCGTCACGCGAAACGGTTCGGTCACGCGGCAGATTTCATCACGCATCGCAACCGGTCACATGCACTTTCCCGGCTCACGGAGCCGGAGCACTCAGCATTCCCCAGAGCACGGAAGTCAGCAAGTGCATCCGGAAAGAGCAACCAGCCCGGTTCTATGAAGCTTCGCGCAAACGCAGGGACGGAACTTCGATCGTCACCGTCGTATTCGCCTGCACACTTTTGGTCAGCCAGACGCTGGCTCCAATCACCGAGTTCTCGCCAATCACGGTCTGTCCCCCCAGAATCGTCGCGTTCGCATAGATCACGACGCGGTCACAGATCGTGGGATGCCGCTTGGTGCCGCGCACCAGATTGCCGTCCCCGTCTTTGGCGAAACTCAAGGCCCCCAGCGTGACTCCCTGATAGATCTTCACGCCGGTGCCGATCTCGCACGTTTCTCCAATGACCACGCCGGTTCCATGGTCAATAAAGAATGACGGACCAATCTGGGCACCCGGATGAATATCGATGCCGGTCTGCGAATGCGAATGCTCCGCCATCATCCGCGGAATCAGCGGGACATCCAGCTCATACAGCCGATGAGCAATGCGATGCACGGTCACCGCTTCCAGCCCGGGATAGCAGAAAATGATTTCATCCAGACCACTGGCGGCCGGGTCGCCGTCATAGGCCGCCTGTACATCCGTCGCCAGCAGACGCCGCAGATCGGTCAGCGACTCCAGAAATTCCATGGCCAGCTGCTGCCCGCGCGATTCGAAGCTGCTCATGCGTTCCAGGTTGTCTTCCCCGGCCGGCCGCATGTCATCGGCATAACGCAGAGCCCGGCTGATCTGCTGTGTCAGTTTGGCATGCAGGCCATCGAGCAGGTCGCCGACGTAATAGGTCACATTGGCGAAGTTCAAATTCTGGCGGCGGCGATACCCGGGAAACAGAATCTCTTTCACGTCGTTCAGAATTTCGACGACGGCAGCGGTATTGGGCAGCGGACAATGCTGCAGATGATTGATCGAGCCAATCTCCCGATAACTCTCCACAATCCAGTCGGTCAGATTGGCAAGTCGTTCCTTGAACCGGAGGTCCATAGCCATCGCTGCATCCGCCCCAGAGTCATCACATCCGACCGGAACAGTCCAAGACACTGTCCGTCCGGCAAAGTTCGCCTGAATCCTCCGGATTGTAAAACTGGAAGAATCAGGCAATCAAGCAGGCGTTGAATCGACGAAAAATGCCGTTTGTCTGAAGTGATTTTTCCGAGGCAACCGGAACTGGCGGTTCTCCGCAATTCCTGACCAGTCAAAACTTCGCAAATTCACGGCTTTCTGGGCGTCTCCGCCCGACAGCAGGCCCGTCAGGTGCCCCCAAGACGACAATCCGCTGCGAAGAACCGTTTTTCCGTTCCGAAAAGACTGGGAGAAGCCGGCAGGAAGCGTAAAATCATGGGGAGATGGCAACTTCCGTCTCGGCCGGCCGTGCTGTGTTCTTCCGTTATTTCCGTCAGGCCGACCATGACAGAAAGATGGCCCTGAGAGATTTCCTGAATTCTCCTTCGTCCTGTTGAATTGCATTGGCCCTTTTGCAACCTGTCCGGAACGTGCGCCATGCCTACTTACGTTTATGAAATCATCGAACCTGACGGCAGCAGTGGACCTGCGTTTGAATACATCCAGCCGATTTCCGCAGAGCCGCTCACCGTTCACCCGGAAACCGGACAGCCGGTGCGACGGGTGATTCAGGCCCCGTTCATCGGCGGCTCCTGGTCAGAATCCGCCATGCAGAAGTCGGTCTCGGACGACAAACGTCTCGACAAACTGGGCTTCACCAAATATGTGAAAGCCGGCGACGGAATCTATGAAAAACGGGCCGGAAAAGGCCCCGACATTATCTCGCGTGATGCTCCGATTGGAGGCGACAGTCTGGGCCATCTCGACTGAACGCCCCGACAGTCTGGAGGAATCCGGCCGGCCGCTGTTCTTTCGTCCCGCTCTTCCGGACGGGTTCTTCTGGTCGGGATGAAATCCCGGCCGGAATTCTCCTACAGGGCTTCCGCCACCTGGCGACGCTCGGCGGTTCCCGGGGTTTTGACCGGGGGAGAACCGGCCCGACAGCCGAATGCCGCCAGTTCCCCGACTTCCCCGATCAGTTCTCCCCGCAACACTCTCAGGCCGCCGGGAGCTTCGATTCCGATTTTGACCGAACCATTGGAAGTCTTGATGACCTTCACCACAATGTTCTCGCCGATCTGCAGGAACTCTTCGGCTTTGCGTGAAATCACGAGCATGGCAATCTCCAGAATGTTCAATCTGTCCTGAAAGGGACCGGCGACATCAGCCGCGGAGCCAGGAGGGAGAAAGGAAATGGATTGTATTGGGGGAATTTGACTCGGAAGGAGGAGTCAGGAGTGGTGCCAGACAGAGAATGCAGCCGCCGTGCCAACAGGCAGAATCCTTCTTCCGCGCTCACCCACATCACAACCCATCTCCCATGCCTGCAAGCACTTAAAATTCATCAAAACGAACACAAAACTCGCCGCCTGGCCCCGCCCTCCTTTTCATTTCCTGTAAAAATGTGAAAAGCCTGCCGACAGTCATGTAACCTCGCCAATGCGGCCCGTGTCGTGGAGAGCCGCCTGGTCAACGTTCACTCTGCTGTTCTGGCATTCTGCAGAAGACCTATGTGGATCTCGGAAATCTTTGAATCCGTTCAGGGCGAAGGACGCTATACCGGCGTCCCCAGCGGATTTATTCGCACCTCCGGATGCAATCTGCGGTGCGCTTTCTGCGACACGCCGTATACCTCCTGGCATCCGGAAGGGACCGAGATTCCGCTCCCCAGCCTGCTGGCTCAGACGGCTGCCATGACCAGTCCGCATCTGGTGCTCACCGGGGGGGAACCGCTGCTGGTTCCTGATACGGTCCCGCTGACCCGGGAACTCAAAACGCAGGGCTTTGTGATCACCATCGAAACAGCCGGCACGGTTTTTCGCCCGGTCACGGCCGACCTGATGTCCATCAGCCCGAAGCTGAAAAACTCCACTCCCTGGGGAACTGCCTGGGAGCAGCGCCATGCGGCCCGGCGTCACCGGCCGGAGGTGATCCGTCAGCTGACCACCGACTATGATTACCAGCTGAAATTTGTGATCGACAGCCCGGCAGACATCGAAGAGGTCGAGCAGTGGCTGCAGGAATTCGAACACATCGCTCCCGAGAAGGTCTATCTGATGCCACAGGGAGTCGAACAGGAGATTCTGGCTCCGAAAATGTCCTGGTTGAAAACCGCGGCCCGGGAACGGGGCTGGCAGGTGACTCCCCGCCTGCACATCGAACTGTTCGGAAACACGCGCGGAACATGAGTCCGACACGCGACGCTGGTTCTGCGCAGTCACCACAGAAATGAAGTAGACTGCAGCCTCGTCTGCCGACAGCTCGCCGGAAGAATGGAAAGTCACAAAAATGTGGGTCAAGATCTGCGGAATCACTCAGCCAGACGGTCTTCCGCAGCTGGCTGCGCTGGCTCCCGATGCGATCGGCCTGAACTTTTATGCACGCTCCCGACGCTGTGTGACCCCTGAAGCCGCACGACAGATTGTGGAGCGACTGCCGGACTCTATCCGCCCGGTGGGAGTCTTCGTCAATCATTCCCTGGACGAGATCAACCACATCTGCCGGTACACCGGGCTCACCACGGTGCAGCTGCACGGGGATGAAACCGCCGATTTTGCATCGAAACTGCCGCAGTATGACCTCATTCGGGCCTTTCGGGTCGGCACCGGCGGACTGGCTCCGGTGGCTGCAGAACTGCAGCGCTATCAGGCACTGGGAATCCCTCTGCTGGGCTGCCTGATTGATGCCGCTGTCGCCGGAGAATATGGCGGAACCGGTCATCAGGCTCCCTGGGAACTCCTGGCCCGGCACTGGCAGGCAGACTGGCCGGCCCTGTTTCTGGCCGGAGGGCTGCAGGCCGGCAATGTGGCACAGGCCGTCGCGGCTACTCATCCGGCCGGGGTCGACGTCGCCAGCGGCGTGGAGGCCTTGCCAGGCATTCAGGATCTCGACAAAGTGGCACGGTTCATTGCGGCCGCCCGGGCTGCCGGTCCAGGCCCTGCGACACCGCCAGTGGCAGTGCCCGTCCGCGTGCCAACGTCTGTTCGGCGCGCCGAGCAGCCTGAAAGAACCTGAGCGATCACCCGGCCAGCAACTCCGGCAGCCTGTTTCCCGGAACCCTATTTTTCTGTCAGACGCCTGAGTGGAATGGATTGATGCAACAGGAAATCCGAACGGTTCTGGACTGTCTGCTGCAGCGACAGCCAGTGGATGCAGAAAGTATTTCCGCGGCCATCGGCGCAGTGATGGATGCGCGCTGCCAGGAAGTGGAAACGGCCTCCCTGCTGACGGCACTGGCGATCAGTGGAGAAACCGGGCAGATCCTGTCCGGGGCAGCGGCCGCCATGCGGGCACGCGCCACGCGCATTCCCACCCGGCGCACCGATCTGCTCGATACCTGCGGCACCGGGGGCGACCGGATGCGCACATTCAACATCAGCACGGCCGCGGCCTTTGTCATCGCCGCCGCCGGGGTCGCCGTGGCCAAGCATGGCAACCGCAGCGCCAGCAGTTCCAGCGGCTCGGCAGATGTGCTGGAAGCTCTGGGAGTCCGCATCGACATTCCGGCCGATCAGGCCGGCCGGTGCCTGGATGAACTGGGCATCAGCTTCTGTTATGCCCGTACCTTTCATACCGCCATGAAACATGTCGCCCCGGTGCGGCAGCAGTTGGGATTCCGCACAATCTTCAACCTGCTCGGCCCGTTGACCAACCCGGCCGGAGCGGAATATCAGCTGATCGGTGTCTCGAACAATGCCACAGCCGCCATGATTGCCGGGGCGATCAGCCAGCTGAAAATGCGCCGGGCCCTGGTGGTCTGTGGTAACAATGAACTCGATGAAGTCTCGCTGTGGGGAACCACCCGGGTCTGGGATGTCACTCCGTCTGCAGTGCAGGAAACCAGCTGGACGGCCGCTTCATTCGGCCTGCCCGAATGCCGGACAGAAGACCTGACAATCTCTTCCAGTCAGGACAGCGCAAAGATCATTCAGGAAATTCTGGAAGGCCGCGCAGGCCCCTGCCGGGATATCGTCGTGGCCAATGCGGCCGCCGGACTGTTCTGCCATGGCAAAGCAGACACACCGGCCGCGGGGGTCTCACTGGCCACGGCGGCCATTGACTCGGGACAGGCTCAGGCCCTGCTGCACCGGCTGGTCGACTGGACTCGTTCGTGCTGAGCGGTTTCCGTTTCCAGCCGGCCGGAACGACAAAGCACGCAGCGCTAGCAGGTCTGCTGAGTCTGCGTGCTTCGAAATTGCCGACATCATGCCTGCCTGCGGAACCAGACAACCGGCTTTCCGCGGGAAGGAGTCCCGCTGTGCCGAGCCGGCTGCGGAATTCCACTTCAGAATTCCGCTTCAGGCTCGCCCCGCGTTATTCCTGGGCTTCACGAGCCTTCAGTTCGCGGGCATAGCGATCTTTCAGCTCTTCCGGAATGTCCGGATACAGAATCCACTTCTGAATTTCCTCCTTGGTCGGCGGAGTCAGCGGACGCACCACGCGAAATCCGACCATGTCCCCATCGGTCAGATACCAGATGCTGCGAGGCAACTGCGGATCCTGAATCTTCCAGTCCGGAGACGAGGCCAGGCGATCGGCACTGCGCAGCTGTTCCGGATCATCCTGCCAGGAGCCCCCTCGTGCCACACGCGGGTATTCCTGACCGTCCGGCAGGTTCAGCGGAAAGACAGCCGCCTGATCTTTCGGCAAAGTGGAATAGAACGACGGGTCATAGCGATCGAGCACCCATTCCGCGACGTTGCCGTGCATGTCATACAGCCCCCAGGGATTGGGCTTCTTCTCGCCCACCTTGTGGTAAACCTCGTCGCTGTTTTCATAATACCAGGCGTAATCGCCAATGTGTTCGGCATTCTCACCAAAGGAATAAGCCGCCTTGGTCCCGGCGCGGCAGGCATATTCCCATTCGGCTTCGGTCGGCAGGCGATAATAGAACCCAGTCTTGGCTGACAGCCATTCACAGTACATCTTGGCAGCCACCTGCGTCATGCCGATGGCCGGGAAACCGTCATGTCCCATGCCGAAGGTCATGTCGGTATATTCTTTTGTCGCGCGGGTCACGGCATCCGCTTTTTTGTCGACATCATCCTTGTTGCGGCCCATCAAATTGCGACGCTGGACATCCAGATTCAGGCGCCAGGTGTCGTATTCGTCCCAGGTGACTTCGGTCTGTCCCATCCAGAAGGGCTTGATTTCCACCCGATGCTGGGGGCCTTCGTCGGCCTCACGTTTTTCTTCGGAATCCGGGCTCCCCATGACAAATGTGCCGCCTGGAATCGGCACCATTCTGAATGTCACTTCGGTGTCGCGCAGCCGCTGGACGTACGGTTTCATTTCCGCTTCAGTCTTGGCGATGCTGTCGGGATCACGCACATACGGGTCTTTGGGGTCCGGTTCGGCCGCTGAAACAAATGTCCCTGCCAGCACCAGAGAAATCCCCAGACTCAGAACTGCTTGCCGCAGGGCCGTGGTCATGTTTACTGTCATATCTGACTCGTACTACTGTCTGCTTGAACTCAAGGCACAGAATGGAAAAGCAATTTCTTCCGCCCCGGCATGCGAAGGAGTCCGCAACCGGCCGAACGCACGCAGCCTTCTGGATGAAGCTGGCGGCCGGCCTGCTGCTTGGAACCGGTGTCAGCGGAGCCGGATCAGGGGAATTGCCTGCCGCCGACTCCGCGTCCCCGATACTGGAACGGCACGAATTTGTGCAGATTCGCATGGGGGTCGCTGTCAGAATTGTAGTGTACGCCCCCGGCAAGGCCACCGCAATTCATGCCAGTGACGCTGCTTACGCCCGTTTGAAACAACTCGACCAGGCCTTGAGCGACTACGATCCCGACAGCGAACTGAACCGGCTCTGCCGGGCCATGCCACCTGTCGATATTCCAGTCAGTTCCGATCTCTGGACGGTTCTGCAGACGGCGCAGGCTCTCTCTGCGCAGACGAAAGGAAAGTTCGACGTCACCGTCGGCCCGCTGGTCAAACTCTGGCGCACCGCCCGTCGCCGCAAAGAACTGCCCGCCCCGAAGGCACTCGCCCTGGCCCGGGAACGGGTCGGCTACCAGTTGCTTCAGCTGAACGCGGACCGGCAGACCATCACCTTGCGGCGGAACGACATGCAACTGGACCTGGGAGGCATCGCCAAAGGTTATGGAGCCGACATGGCCTATGAAACGCTCAAAGCTCAAGGCCTGCCGATCAGCCTGGTCGCGGTCGCCGGCGACATTCGTGTCGGTGAACCTCCGCCGATGCGGCACGGCTGGAATGTGCAGGTCGAACGCCGGGCATTCGATACCTCTGTCGACAAATCCCCCTTGATTCTGGAGCTGGCGAATTGCGGCATTTCCACCTCAGGAGACACGTACCAGTTCGTGACCATCAACAATGTTCGCTATTCCCATATTGTGGATCTGGAGACCGGCTATGGATTGACAACACCGGCCAGCGTGACCACCGTGGCCCCGACAGCCATGGAAGCCGACGGACTCTGCACCGCATTGAGTATTTTGCCAAACGATCAGGGTCTGGAACTGCTGAAGGCGCACCCCCACACGGAAGCCCTGATTGTGCGCAGCGGGAAACAGGGGGACAGCCACAGCGTCAGTTCTCCCGGCTGGGACCATCTGCCGAGAGTTCCGGCCTCGGACTGATGACCCGGGATCAGGCCTGCATTTCCCCTGCCCTCCACCTGCGGGAAAATCGGCCGGCCGGCTCTCTCCGCAACTGAAACGGCCTCAGGCGGCACAAACAGAAAAACTGGCAGGCCGTTCAGTTGCCGTCAATCCGCTGACGGCCGACAATCCCTGTTCCAGTCCTTGCGACCTTTCGAATCCGACAGACGGGGGAGCCGACCAGCAAGGCTGTCCTCCCGGGAGCGGGCCATTTCCGGGAACGATTGCTGTCCTGCAGCTGGCACCGTCCTGAAACTGTCATCTTCATGGCTCTGTCACCGTTCGATCACACCGCCTTCTGATCCAGGCTCCTTTCTCTTTCTGACCAGGCACTCTGAACGACATGCAGTTCACCGTCGATCCTGTCTGGAACTGGACCTGGGTCTGCCTGGCAGCCTGCGTGCTGATCGCGCTCGTCCTGCTGACATATCCGGCCCGGGTCCGGACGCTGCCGGTCGGCTGGCAGCGCATGCTGATCGCCCTGCGACTGCTGGCCGCGTGTATTCTGATTCTGCTGATGCTCCGACCTTCCCTGCAGATTTCTGAAGTGGATCACCGCCGCTCGGAACTGGCCGTGCTGTTCGACAGCAGCCGCAGCATGCAGACGCCGGACGAACAGGGAGGACAAACCCGACGGGCCGCGCTCGTCAACCTGTGGCGACAACTCGCCGACGAACGGCAGGCGCTCGAAAAGGAACTCGATCTGAAGCTGATGGATTTTTCCGACGGGCTGAAGCCGGTCACGGAACCGGCCGAACCGGCCGAAGGCAAGCTGACGGCCATCGGCAAAGTCATCGACCAGGTCCGCGAGCAGTCTTCCGGCGACCGGCTGATCGGCATCCTTTTGCTGAGCGATGGAGCACAACGGGCCGGAGGTGACGACGATGTCGACCCGCTGCTGGCCGCCCGCCGATTGATTGAAGAAAAAGGGGCCGCCATTCATCCGGTGCAGTTCGGAACATCTGAACTGTCGACGGCCGGGCTCGATCTGTCGGTGGAAGAATTCATGCTCGACCAGCCGGTGACATTTGAACGCAAAACCGTGCCGGTGCGGGCCAAAATCCGACTGCAGGGAGCCGCCGGCAAAACAGTGCGGGTGCAGCTGCTGGTGGAAGACCGCACAGGCCGCGCCCTGGGACAGTCCGGCCTGCTGGTTCCCATGCCGCTGACACAGAACTCGCGCCCGTTTGTCGAACTGCAGACCTCGGAAAACGCCGTCACCCTGACGCCGGAACTCTCGTTCATTGCCGACCAGGCCGGTGACTACAAAATCGCCGTGGAAGTGGTGCCGGTCGAAGGCGAAATCAAACTCAACAACAACCGCATGGAAACCCTGCTGACAGTTCGCAAAGGGGGCATGCGGGTGGCCTATTTCGACACACTGCGCATCGAACAGAAGTTCCTCCGCGAACTCAATGACACTGCTCAGATTCAGCTGGACACCCAGTTCATCGTGGGGGGCCGGCGGGGCAGACAGAATCTGCTCGATCCGAAACTGTTCGCCCCCGAGAGTTATGATGTCTATCTGATTGGAGATGTTCCGGCCCAGGCATTTCAGACTCCGGATCGCAATCTGCTCGATGCCCTGGCCATGCGGGTCCGCGAAGGAGCCGGGCTGGCAATGCTCGGCGGTGTTCGCAATTTTTCAGCCGGAGGATATGGAGCCAGCCCCTTGTCCGATCTGCTGCCGGTGAAACTCGATCCGCGCGGCCGGTCCGGCTCCGACCCTGCAACCGGCGTGCAGCATGCGGTGCGAATGCTGCCCACCCGGGACGGGGATCGCAAATATCTGATGCAGCTGGCCACTTCGCAGAATGATCAGGCCTGGCGGCAGCTGCCTGAACTCTCCGGGGCCACGAGACTGGTTCCCAAATCCGGGGCCGTCGAAATTCTGGCCGAATCCGAACAGGGAGATCCGCTGCTGATCGCGGCCGACAACGGCAAAAGCCGCTCGATTGCATTTGCCCTGGATGAAACGTGGAAATGGCACCTGCATGGTCACGCCGCCGAACACCAGCGATTCTGGCAGCAAATGCTGCTCTGGCTGGCCCGCAAAGAGTTTGAAAGCGATCAGCCGGTCTGGGTGCGGGTGGAACCGCGCAACTTTCCCCCCATGGCAGCCGTGCCCATTGAATGCGGTGCCCGCGACGCGCAAGGTCAACCGCTCGAAGGTGCCAGCTTCGAAGTCGAAGTGATCCGGCCGGACGGAAAGATCGACAGGCCGACTGCCCAGCAGCAGCCCGGGGGCGCGCACGCCGAATATACAAACACCAGCCTGCCGGGAGATTACTGGGTCCGGGTGAATGCCACCCAGCAGGAACAGGCTGTCGGCGTCTCCGCCATGACACGCTTTATTGTGGATGCACGGGATCTGGAACTCGATCAGCCGGCCGCCGACCCCACGCTGCTTTCGGAACTGGCCATGCTGACAGGCGGCACAGTCATTCCGAAAGAGAATCTACAGGAGTTTCTGCATACCCTGTTGAAAGAAGGAATTCCCAGCGATCTGAAACGCACGCGGCGGATCAACCTGTGGGACAACTGGCCACTGCTGCTGCTGTTTGCCGGCACCATGAGCCTGGAATGGACACTCCGGAAGTGGAAAGGCCTCGTCTGACGGATGGCCTGTGACACGGATGGCCTGTGACTTTTTGCCCGTTGCTTTGTGACGACATGGTCCGTCAGGGAGGGATCGAACGATTCTGCTGCCGGAGTGCATTATGGCCCGTTGACTTTGATCCGGGGATGCTGCCTGCGAAAGTCCGCCACCTGCTGTGTGGTCAGCCCGGTTTCCTGCACCGCCAGAAACTGCAGCGACTCGATCTGTCCCAGCTGCTTCAGCCCGGCTTCTGTCAGATCGCTGCGCTGCAGATAAATATCGCTCAGCGGCTGCCCGGACGAAGCAAGCAGCTCGGCCAGCTCATCCGCACGCTGCGCCTGTTCGGCTTTGACGGAATACAGCATCGCGCAATTCCTCAGCAGATCGATATCCACGCCATTCCACGGCAGGGCAGGCAAAAATGTGACCGCCGCCACCTGATACGGGCGACCGGAATTCACATCCTGCGGGCGCATTGTCGCCTGCTCGGGATAAGAGGTGATCCGTTCGATCCGTCCGCGTGCCTGCAGGCTCTTCATGACTTCCTCTTCCGGATAAGGCTCCAGAAACCGGGTGGCCGGATATTTGCCGACGATCAGGCGGAGATGCTGGTTTTTCTGCTGCCATCTGCTCACATCACCGGCCTCCGGCAGATCGACTTCCTGCTGCAGCCAGATCGTCCGCAAGCTGGAAAAGTCACACAGACGGTCAATGATCTCCGGGCTGGCTGTTTCCAGATGAATATGCCGCAAAGCTGAAAACTTCCGGATCAATTCCCAGCGATCATTCACCTGAGCCGGATTCATCCCCAGGGTGCGTAACAGACGCAGGCTGGAAGAGAGCGGTGCCAGGTCGGACGAAGTGAGCTTCGAGTTCATGACTTCGAGAACTTTCAATTCCGGACACTTCTCGAGAAATGAAACAACTTCTCTGCCGATCTGGCTGTTCTTCAGATGAATCAGCTCCAGCTCGGGCAGCTGGCTGATTGGCCACAGCGAAACTCCCGTGAGCCGGGCGGACTCCTCCAGATAGACTGAAGTCACAGCCAGGTCATTCTTCGGCAGGGGCTGATCGGGACCGAACTGAACGTATTCTTCATTCGCGGTGCTCCCTTCGCCCCAGCCTCCGACCAGCTGAATCCATTCGGCCACGTCCCGCCCGGTCATCGACTTTTCCTGCGGCGCCGGCATGGTTCGGCCGTCAATGATCACTTCGAGATCCGGCCGCGCACGCAGCAGTTGATCGACAGCGGATTGCTGAAACGGCGTACCGACCATCCGCACCGATGTCAGCGACGGGATTTTTGCGGCCAGCTGCAGTTCCGGCTGTGCTTCGGAACAGTAATAAAACCACAGTGTTTTCAGGCCGTTGCTGTCAGTCAGTTCGTGCCAGGCCTCGCGCGGCACGATCCGTTGAAAGGAAATCTGAGTCAGCTGAGGCAAAGCGAACAGAACCTTCAGGCTGCCAGGTTCGAACTTTGCCCGATCAGTGAAACGCATCTGCTTCAGCTGCGGACACCGTCCGATCGCAGCGACATGCCGGTTCAGCAGCCACCCGTCAATCCCCAGGGCGACCAGTTCAGGCAGAGACGTCACCAGTCCCGGAACAGCTTCCGGATTCAGCTGGCCCAGATCCAGACTGAGAACTGTCAGCCGAGGATAACGGGCCAGCGCCGTTAGAAATTCAGGAGAATCTGAAACAGGGGGAGCCAGGAGAGTCTTCAGCTGTGGAAAGCTTCCGGCGATCTGTTCCAAAGTCTTCGCAGACAACGGGGTGCCGCACAATTCCAGCGTCTGAATCTGCTTGGTATTCCGGGCAAACTGCACCATTCCGGCATCGCTGAAATGACACCAGCGCAGTCTCAGGTTTTCACAAGCCTGCAACGGAGCCAGTTGTGCCAAAGACAGGTCATCCACATTGGAATCAGACAGCCACAGGTCATGAATCGGTCCCGCTTGTGCCAGCAAAGCCATTCCCGCCGGCGTGATCTTCTGGCAGCCGTCCAGGTGGACTTCCTGCAGTTCAAAGGACTGGTCCGGCAGCGATTCCCTGTTCGACACCTCGGCGCGGGTACCGTCGCTCTTTTTGACGATGATTCGCCCGCCGGCAGAAACCACCCATTCCGCCGCCGAACGACGCATGGCACCTGGCTGCCGTGATGGCGAATCCTCCTGGATTTTGAGCCAGCGATCCTGCAGGCGGGTAAACCAGTCTCCTGCTGCTGGAGCCGGCCCCCAGGTTAAAGCGCCAGGCAAGGCCTGCTTCGCCCCGACGCGAGCCGAATTGAGATCACCTCGAAGATAGTTCCGGTCAAATGGATCCCGGGACAGAAGAGGAATATTCCATGTCGCATTGCCATCCCCTAAAGGCACCTCAATGGCACTGCTGACCGGACTCCCGATGCCGTAATTCCGGTCGAATTTCCACGATTGCCGAGCCTTCTCGATCGATGCCTGTCCTCCGTTCAAAAAGGCGATCGAATTCCGATCGGCAAAATTCAGGGTGTCTTCCATGTCCAGAGACTGGACCGATCCGACGACCTCTACTGGATGTTTGAATTCACCGAAAATGGTATTCCGCCCCAGCGTCAGGCGCAATCCTCCGTTCTGCCCCAGCAGCTTCAATGTCCTGGGCGTTCCTGCTGACGTGAAAACATTCTGCATCACAAAGATGTTCCGGGATTCCGGACCGCTGCTGCCGGCAATCGTCATCACTCCCCATCCGTGCGTCTCCTGTCCCTGCACAGACAGCCAGTTGCGGGTGAAAAGAATGCGGTCATCCGGCCGGACATCAATCACCACAGGAATCAGGAACAGGCAATGCCGCACGGTCATGGGTGATGATTCCGGAAATCCAGTTCGCGGATAGAGTCCAACTTTGGGAACGAGCGTCTCCAGTTGAGCCCCTGCAGGCACCGCCACACAATCTTCAAAGCACATTCCAGGCGTATTCCAGAACTGCACGGGGTTGCGTTCATCCTGATTTTTTAATTGAAACCGGAACGTGAATCCGGCCAGCCGACAGTTCGTCAGGTTTTCAAAAAAGTGGCCGATTTTTTCAGCGGCGTCAGAACGCGTTCTGATCCATTCGTTCACGTCAACAATGGTCTGCTGATCGGTCACCAGCCCGCAGTTGACTTTCTCATTCCAGTGCAGCGATTCCCGATAGGGGCCTTGATCCAGGACACGCACGACTTGCCCTGCCCGCTGGGCATCAAGTGCCGCCTGAATCGTTTTGAACATCGCGGTTCCATCCTGCTTGACCGTCAGGACTTCGCGGCCCTCGAGCCACTTCTCCAAAGCAGACGGTTCCGGCAGATCTGCTGGAGTCCTGGCATCCATGCCGGACAAAGCAGGATTCTCTTTTCCTGATGTTGAAGCCAGAGGCATTTTCGTAGGCTGCCGCAGATCTTCTTTTGCGAGCTCACCTGGTTCAGAATTCGTGGATGGCAAGGATATCGCTGGTGTCATTGCCGCCGGCAGAGTCGCGACATTCGACGGCTGGACAATCAACGGGGCCGACGGGGCCGACGGGGCCACATCGGCCTCGCGCCGGGCAGCAGGAGCATCTGCCTGAATCACTGGTGCTGCAACGGATGAGGACGGTGCCACCAGCGTCTGTTTCGGAAGCAGCCGGGGCCAGGTCTCCCAGACCGACACCATCACCAGTCCTGCCAAAATTACCGCCGCCATTCCCCAGCGGATTGCAGACCGCCTGTTCCCGGTCGCGGAAGCGAGGGGAACCGGATCGGCAGCGTCTGCCTGGCTCACTTCCAGGACGGTCCGCTGGCTGAGACTGACATTGGAAACGGTCCCGGAAGACAGGATGGCCGTCTGATCCGACAGCGGAGCCTCCGAAAGCAGGGCAGCCAGATCGGCTCCGGCACAAAACGGCCGCAGTCGATGAGCCACGTCCAGCGGTTGCGGCAGACGGTCAGCAGGATTTTTGGCCAGCAGGCAGGCGATCAGTTCCGCCAGCTCACGCGGGCAGTCCGGTCGAAATTCCCGAATATCCGACGCACGCTCATTCACCAGTGCCAACAGCCGCTTGATCACGGTGTCATACTTTTCGCCTCCAAACGGAGTCCGACCACTCAACAGCCGATACAGACTGGCTGCCAGACTGTAAATGTCGGCCCGGATATCCACCTGATGCGTATTGTGACTCTGCTCAGGTGCCATGTAATCGATGGTCCCCATGACCTGCCCGGTCGAAGTCAGTTCGGCCCCGGCCTCGATGCCTCCGCTTTCGAGCAATGCCAGCCCCAGATCGAGAATCTTGACAGTGGGGGGGACACCGGTCGTCGGGCGGGTGAGCATCAAATTCGACGGCTTGATATCACGGTGAACCATGCCGTGTTCAAACGCATGCTGCAGACCAAATGCCGCCTGACGAATCAGTTCACAGGCGGCCGAAACCGGCAGCGGTCCATGCCGGCGCGCCAGACTGGCCAGGTCGACCCCCTCGATGAGTTCCATCACCAGAAAGTGCGTGCCGTCCACTTCACCGGCATCGTGCGCGACCACGATATTCGGGTGCTGCAGCTTGCCGACCGCCAGCATCTCCCGTTCAAACCGGGCGACCGCCTGCGGATCGCGGGTTTTATCAGCCGGAAGCACCTTGATCGCCACAGTCTTGCCCAGCCGAAAATGGCGGGCCCGATAGACCGCCCCCATCCCGCCCTGTCCCAGCAGGGAAATCAGCTCATACTGCCCCAGCTGATACGGCAGCACGAGCCCTTGTCTGCTCTGGCTGTCAGGAGCTGAAGCACTTCCGCCAGCACGCGGACTCAGCGAAACAATCCGCTCCACCACCTGACTGCAGGCTGCCTCCCGGGAGAGAGGATCATCCGGAGCCGGGATCTGCAACTGTGCCTGCAGTGCCTGCAGTGCCTGCAGTTCCGCCTGAATTTCTTTCGAGGCTTCCGCTGCCACACTTCCGGGAGAGCGTTCCCCTTCGGCAAGCAGAGAAATCAGCTCTTCAGGTTCATCGTGCGGAAACAGGTTCATTGCCTTGGCCCCCAAGCAGGTGTTGCTGTTCTCGAATCACGGGAGGCTCTGCATGGACCGGCCCTGGTGCGTGCTGCTCCCGTGTCTGCGTCTTCTTGCCCAGATCTGACGCAAATTGCCACCGCCGTTAGAAATCTCCGCCGATTGAAGATACCAACGTACAATCCGGCATCCAAATACTGAAGCGGCACCTCCCGCCTGGTGGCGAACGCTTGACGGACACCAGACCTGAATAATCACCGGGGCGGCACAAAAGTGGAACTCAGGACAGGGTGTGTCAACCCGCAGGCATCAAGGGGGAAACGTTTTCCGCATCCATGCCCACATCCTGTTCCCGAGAATTCCCGCTGCTCCGGAACGATCGCCCGCCAGAATGCTCTCCCCATGCTGGGGCAAGGGCCCGGAACAAGGCTCCGGAACCAGGGCGGCACAGACTGCCCCCCCTGAAAAGAAATGCGCGAGCGCCACGCACGAGTCAGAAGAATCACAAAGAAAAGACGCAACCTGCTGAAAAACAATCCATTGCAACAAACAGGCACGTCAGACGCCGGTCCCGTCCCAGGACAGGGACGATCTTCCCCGGAAATCCTCTCAGGCATCCGCGAGCAGATTGCGAAGCCGGCACAGAACGCGATATTTCCCCTGTCGGACCGCCTGCGGGGTCATCCCCAGATCAACGGCAACGTCACTGGCGGCCTCGTTCAACAGGGTGGTGCGCCAGAACAGCTCCCAGGTCGCAGGATCGACGCTGCTTTTGACCAGATCCAGGGCACGATGTGTCAGGATGAGCCGCATCTGCTGCGATTCAGGCATCTCTTCCGGCAGGTCATCGACCATCACCGTCTGAACGGTCACCTGCTCCCTGTCAATTCCTGCCGACTGCTGCATCTGCCGTCGCCGGAATTCTAGAACCGCATTCCGGGTGACCGTCCACAGCCAGCCCCGAAAAGAAGCTCCTGCCTGAGCGGCTCCAAACCGGTCGATCTTCCGCAACAGCAGCACAAAGACGTTCTGAACAATGTCTCCGGCATCATGGCTGTTGGCCCCCGACGCTCGCACCCAGCGATAGACCACAGGACCATACAGTCGGGCAAGAATTTCCCAGGCTGCCTGATCGTGCGACTGCACACGCCGGATCAGACTGAATGATGTCGAGAAAGTCGCTGACGAAACGTGTGACATCAGACCTGACAATTCCTGAACACCTGCCCCTGCAGGCAAAAAACCAGATCCCCTTCTCTGCCGCATGCTTTCGCTGGCAGCGGATAGAGTCGGTGGCTCTCGCCGGAATTCGCACCTGTGAGTTTTTAGAGCCGCGAACAAAACCGCTCAAACGATGAAAATTTCCTTTCCACGAGCGGATCGCGGAAGGTTTTGTGAGTGGTCCGAATAGCGCGAATTGCCGCAATGCGGGTGTCACCCGATGAAACGCCCCTGACCGCGTGACGGAACACGATCCTTGCGGAAGGGAGGCGTTTCCACTGGATTATCACCAGGTCGACATGGGCCTTGCAAGATGGAACACACAGGAGTCGCACAATCCCGGGAGACGGCGCACACGATCTCGAGAGACGGCGCATCGGATGGCGTTCGATGCAGGCACCGGAGCGGGCCACCGGCCCCGGCACCCGCACAACTCGCCAGTTCAGCTCAGTTCAGTTCCAGGGCCACCTGATTCTCACCGGCATGCACCTGCACCAGGGAGATCGCCTCCGGAACGGCAACAGAAGTGGCCGCATCGAGAGTCGGCCAGGGAACCACATCGCCCAGATTGCACACGGTCAGCCGGTTTTCTCCGACGACCGGCCCCTGCTGGGCATCTGCCGCAAATTTGCCATGCGACACCATCATGCAGGTTGCCGGGGCCAGTGTGTCGTCGGTCGGAGTAAATGTCACCGTGCCCCAGCGCAGCGGTTGCCCATGCACGTTGATGGTCCCCTGCACGGCGGCACGCGGGGTCGGGGACAGAAAACCATTCACTTTCAGCCAGTCCGCCAGGCGTTCTTTCCAGGTACTCAGCACCGGGTCTTTGGGAGCCAGCCCGACGCCGTGCGGACCTTTCTGGTAAATGTGCATTTCGGCAGGCACGCCATGATCGCGCAAGGCCTGAAAATAGACCAGTGTATTTTCCACCGGCACCGCTTTGTCTTCATTCGTATGAAAAATGAAGGTCGGCGGCGTCTCTTTGGTCACCTGGGTTTCGTTCGACAGATTCTCTACCAGGGCTGGGTCCGGGTTTTCCCCCAGCAGATTCTTTTTGGAACCGCCATGCGTGAATTTGGAACGCAGGCTGATGACCGGATACCCCAGAATCGCAAAGTCCGGCCGGCTTCCCTGACGGGCGACCGGATCTTCACTCTTTTCATCTCCCTGATCGAAATGCGTCGACACGGTCGATGCCAGATGCCCTCCGGCCGAGAACCCCATGATTCCCACCCGATGCGGGTCGATCTTCAGTTCCTGAGCATGCGCCCGCATGTAACGAATGCCGCGCTGGGCATCCTGCAGCGGAGCCGGATGGTGATACTTCGGCCCCAGCCGATAGGTGACGACCGCCGCCGTGACGCCAATGGAGTTCAGCCAGGTGGCAACCTGATGTCCTTCATGATCGGTCGCCAGATGGCTGTATCCACCGCCCGGCAGCACCACGACGCAGGCTCCATTGGCCGTGGAGGGATCGGCAGGATAAATGCGAATCTGCGGAATATCGACGGCATCGGTTCCCTGCGCTCCGGGGGCTCCCTGTGGCCAGAGCGGCAGCGGATCAGGGCCGGCCGCCAATACCACGGTGCCACACAGGGTGAACAGCAGCAATCCGGAACAGCAACGGACAACACTTCGCATCAGGTTCTCCTGGATTCACTGAAAATTCATTCGGACGCCGGAGGCCGGCCCGCCTGAACAGGAACAACTTGCATTCCCCGGCATTAGACCATTTTCATGGTTCTGGTGCAGGCGAACAGGCAAGATTCCACTCAGGAAACCCCCGGAATCACCTGCGAAACTTCGAGCAGCCCATCGCTCTCAGGCGGGAATCTGTCGGCTTCAGTCGGCAGCCATACAATTCCTCCAGGCACACAGCCAGGTCCCCCAGACAGACAGTCAGGCCAGCAGTTCCGGCACGACGCGGGCGGGCAGCACACCGGTGAGCTTCTGATCCAGCCCCTGAAACTTGTAGGTCAGCCGCTCGTGATCGTACCCCAGCAGATGCAGAACCGTGGCATGGAAATCCCGCACATGGATCGGGTCCTGAATGATGTTATAGGAGAAGTCGTCTGTTTCTCCATAAATCATCCCGGCATTCGTTCCTCCTCCGGCCATCCACATGGTGAAGCAGCGGGGATGGTGGTCGCGTCCGTAATTTTTCTTCGAAAGTCCCCCCTGGGAATAAATTGTCCGCCCGAATTCTCCTCCCCAGATGATCAGGGTTTCATCGAGCAGGCCCCGTTGGCGCAGATCCTGAATCAGGCCATAGCAGGGCTGATCCACGTCTTTGCATTGCGACGGCAGTCTTCCGGCCACGTTGCCGTGAGTATCCCAGTTGTTGTGATAAATCTGGACGAAGCGCACTCCCCGTTCGACCATGCGCCGCGCCAGCAACACCGTGTTCGCAAATGTTCCCGACTTTTTCGCTTCTTCGCCATACAAGGCATAAGTCGCTTCGGTTTCCTGCCCGAAGTCTGTCAGTTCCGGAACGCTCGCCTGCATGCGATAGGCCAGCTCGTACTGCTGAATGCGGGTCCGGGTTTCGGCATCCCCCAGTGACTGAAATGTCATGTCATTCAACGCGTTCAGACCATCGAGAGTCTGCCGGCGCACCGCGGCAGGCACACCTGGCGGATTGTTGATGAACAGAATCGGGTCACCACTGGTACGAAACGCCGTGGCGGCGTGTTCGCCGGGGAGATAGCCAGAGGACCAGAGCCGCCCGGAAATGGCCTGTGTCTGTTCGGTGTTGGTGGGCCGGGCCACCATCACCACGAAGGTCGGCAGATTGTCGTTCAGGCTGCCCAGTCCGTAAGAAGTCCAGGCGCCCATGCAGGGACGGCCGCTCACCTGATTGCCTGTCTGCATCAGGCTGATCGCCGGCTCATGATTGATCGCTTCCGTGTGCATGCTGCGGATGAACACGAGCTGGTCGGTCATTTTTCGCATACAGGGAAGCAGCTCAGTGACCCACATGCCGTTCTGTCCGCACTGCTGAAACTGATACATCGTCGGCGCAATGGGAAATCGGGCCTGCCCGGAGGTCATGGTTGTCAGACGCTGCCCATTGCGGATCGATTCCGGCAGGTCCCGGTCGTACCAGTCCTGCATCATCGGCTTGTAATCGAACAGGTCGAGCTGGGACGGCCCGCCGACCATGTGCAGATAGATCACATGCTTGACCTTGGCCGGAAAATGCGTCGGCAGATGGCCCGTCTGTGCCGGCGCGGCAACACCGGGGGCTGCCTGCACACTGCGGCCGGCGAGTGCCGTCAGCGCGGCGGTTCCCAGCAGATTCGCTCCCTGGGCAAAAAAATGACGGCGGGTCATGTTCAGCCGCCAGTGTTCGAATGGATTCATCGTTGCTTCTCCTCGAAACCGGGACGCCCCGAACGCCTCAACCCGCCGGTCGTGTTCGCGGCCCTGTGCCTGCCCGGCAGGCCGCAAAAAGCGATCGGCGTTATTTGTTGAGGACTTCGTCCAGATTCATCAGTTCATTGGTGAGCATGGTCCAGGCTGCCAGTTCCACAGGGGGAATGGATTCATCGACAGGGGATTCGCCAAAGTGGATCAGCTGCAGGGCATCATCGGGAGCCTGGGAATAGTGTGCCTGCAGTCCTTCCAGCGATCTGGCAATGACTTCAATTTCACGCGGCTCGAATTCCCGGCTGATCAGGCGGCGGCTGATGTAGTCCAGCCGGGCGCGGGGTTCCGGTCCGGCCGACCGGATGGCCTGCTGAGCCAGAAAACGGGCCGCTTCGACAAACTGTTCATCATTCAATGTGACCAGTGCCTGCAGCGGTGTGTTCGTCCGTTCCCGGCGGACCACGCAGAATTCCCGATTGGGAGCATTGAAGATCTCCAGCGAGGCCGGAGGAGCCATGCGTTTCACAAAGGTATACATGCTGCGCCGATACAGATCCGCGCCATGATCCTGTACATAATATCGGGTGGTGCTGCCCATCATGCCGACCACTTCCCAGACCCCTTCCGGCTGATAAGGCTTCAGGCTTGGCCCCCCCTGCTGCGAAACCAGCAGACCACTTGCGGCCAGTGCGGTGTCGCGGACCATCTCGGCATCCATGCGGAAGCGCGGCCCCCGGGACAGCAGACGATTGTCCGGATCGCACTCCTGTTTTTCACTGGTTGTCACAGCCGCCTGCCGGTAAGCAGACGACATGACCATGAGCTTGAACAGGGCCTTGACGTCCCAGTCGGAGTCCATGAACTCCAGGGCCAGCCAGTCAAGCAGTTCCGGATGTGAAGGGAGTTCGCCCATGACTCCAAAGTCACCAGAGGTCCTGACCAGCCCGGTGCCGAACACTTCCTGCCAGAAGCGGTTGACGGTCACCCGCGCGGTCAGGGGCTGATCAGGCAGCAGCAGCCAGCGGGCCAGTCCCAGCCGGTTCCGGGGAAGTTCTTCAGGAAACGGGGGAAGAATCGCCGGCGTTGCCGGAGAGACCTGATCCAGACGCTGATCATATTCTCCGCGATTCAGAATAAAGGCCATCGCCTCGTCCGGTTTTTCCTGCATGACATGCGCAACGGTGCCGCGCGACTTGATGCCGTTCTGTTCCCGTTCCTGTGTCGACAGAATGCCTGAGGCCTGCCGATACGGGCCATCCCAGGCTCCCAGCCACCACTGAAATAACCGGTCGACATCGGCCGGGGCCCGTTTCTCGACCGGCTGATGAAACAGCCGGGCAAACCGCAGCGCATTCCCCAGCAGCGTCACTTCGTCCGCCGGCAGCTGACGACGGTACAGCCGCACATCCTGCACGGCCACACCGGAAGCAGGTGACGAAGTTTCACGCTGGCCGATTTTCAGGGCGACCTCGTTGTGCAGGCCCCCTTTGAGCTTGTCGATATTCCGGTTCACCACGACCGGCTGCCCGTCAATATAAATTGTGACGCCGGCAGCCTGCCGACTGCCGTCATAGGTCACCGCCACATGCACCCATTTGTTGGCCGGAAGCTGTGACTTGGTGGTGACCTTCAAGGCATCATCCGGCCATTGATGAATCATGTGCGTCGCGATTCGCCGGCCTTCGATCCAGAGGTCCCAGCCCCGGTGATCGTGCATGTTGTCCATGCGGGCGATGATGGAACCGGACACGCTATTGGCCGGAATCCGCACCCAGGCCGCGATGGTAAACGGAGCATCGGACTCAAAGTCTCCGGCATCCGGAATCGTCAGAATGCCGGCTTTGGAAATCCGGGGAGCTTCCCCTTCCAGCGGACCGGCCTGCCATTCGGTCGAGGCATCCAGTTCGCCCGACATCACGGCGTCTCCCAGCTGATAGTCGGCGCGCGGTCCTTTGACATTGAACGGCACATGCAGTTCCAGCTGATCGACCGGAAGAACATTTTCGACCGATTCCGGACCGGCCCCGGCCAGCCAGGCATCAAATGTCGGGCGCGCCTGGACACGGCACCGCTCGAGTTCACTCCGGGATTCCGGGGAGAGCTCTTCCAGCAGTTCCCAGCGTTCGCGGTCCTCCTCGTTCGGCACCACGATCACCGGCGGCGTATCCTTGATGTTGCCGTCCATGGCCCCCTGCGTGGTGTTATTGAAAAAAGCCGCCAGTTCGTAGAACTCTTTCTGCGTCAGCGGATCGAACTTATGGGTATGACACACGGCGCAGCCGGCCGTCAGTCCCATCCAGACCTGGGCCGTCGTTTCCGTCCGGTCGCGGGTGTACAGCACCAGATACTCTTCCGGAATCACCCCGCCTTCATTCGTGGTCATGTTGCAGCGGTTGAACCCTGAGGCAATGCGCTGTTCCAGAGTGGCATCCGGCAGCAGGTCTCCGGCCAGGTTTTCGATCGTGAACTGGTCATAATGCATGTTCTGATTGAAAGCATTGATAACCCAGTCCCGGTACGACCACATCTCCCGGTAGTTGTCAAAATGGATGCCATGCGAATCGGCATAGCGGGCATAATCGAGCCAGTACCGTGCGCGGTGCTCTCCCCAGGCTGGTGAAGCCAGCAATCGGTCGACCAGGCGCTCATAGGCATTCGGGTGGGTATCTGCGACAAATGCCTCGACCAGTTCCGGTTCCGGAGGCAGACCTGTCAGGTCGAAAGAGACGCGCCGCGCCAAAGTCCGGCGATCGGCCTCGGCCGCTGGCGAAAGCCTCTGTTCTTCCAGCCGGGCCAGAATGAACCGGTCAATCGGGTTCTGCTCCCAGTCCTGCCGATGCACTGCCGGCAATGCAGGTCGCTGAGGCGGCAGAAAAGACCAGTGCAGCTGATATTCGGCCCCCTGCTGCACCCAGTCGGAGAGCAGCTTTTTCTGGGTGGCATCCAGAACCTTTTTTGTTTCCGGAGGAGGCATCACCTCTTCGGGATCTTCCGACAGAATCCTGCGGATCATTTCGCTGTCAGAGGGCATGCCGGGAAGAATCGCCGACATCTCAATCGCGGCATCCCGCTGATCCAGCCGCAATCCGGCCTTGCGGGCGGCACTGTCGGGCCCGTGACAGGCGAAACAGGTTTCCGCCAGAATCGGGCGGATATCCCGGTTGTACTCCAGCTTCCGCTCCCCGGCCGGAGCACGCGTTTGAAACAGCAGCACCGCACAGACGGCCAGACAGACCAGGCCAGACCCTGGACGACGTCGGGGAAACGGAAAGAGTTGCGCCAGGGTGTCGAAACAGGACATGGTTCGAATCCCAAAAGGAAAATCTGATCACCCGCTCAATGAGATCGGCAATCAGGCAGGCAGCTGTCAGGAGGAGACCGGCGCGGCGCAGGCAGAAACCTGCCTCGAAGGGGGGAACATTTCACCCATCATGCGAGAAGCAGCGTCAGGCCAGGCAGGAAGCTCGAAAGCAATGGCTTCGACGGCGACAGCGACCCCGGACAGATTCCGCCCACGGGCGAAGCAGCTCCAGATACCCGGCAGGGCCTGCAATGCACCCGTCAGCGTATGCACTGCAAACGTCTGTCTCCGGCGAATCATCGACCGGGACGGCATCGGAAAAGCCACTGACGGCCACGAGTGCAGGCACACCCGGTCCACCATCGCGACAAACCAGCCACAAGACAGCAGGGCGGGACTCAGTGCTCATCCCAAACCCGATACGAAGGGCACAATGCGGCACGAAGTGTCATCCGGCAACGGATCACACACCAATAATATGTTCCCTTTCCGGCGAAGTCCACCGCAAACCCCACATTCCGGCTCAGTTGCCATCTTCTGAAGCAGGAAGCACTTCCGGTTCGTCCCTGCATTCCATACAGTCGTTGCCCTCACGGAAGTTTTCCCCGCAAGAACGGATCACCTCTGCAACATGGCCACCCGGAAACGTCAGGACGATCAGCATCTGGAAGCCCGTACCCTGGAAATTGGACAGGACCTGTGGGCGCGCCTGCATCGCCGCCGACCGACCGTGTTTGAACGCCGCTGGTGGCTCGATCAGGTGCTCGAATGGGCCATGCACGATGAGTCGGTCAAAGTGCAGATGTTCCGCTTTGTCGACGTTCTGCCCATGCTTCGCAGCAGCACCTCCGTGACCCAGCATCTGCAGGAATATTTCGACGAAGTCCGCGGGCACCTGCCCATGGCAGTCCGCATGGGACTGGATGTCGCCCAGCCTGATTCCCTGCTCGGCAAAGCCCTGGCGGTGAATGCCCGTACCAATGCCCGCAAAATGGCCGAGCGTTTCATCGCCGGTAGTTCCCCCGAGGCGGTCTATCGCCGGGTGACCCAGCTGCGCGAAGCCGGGCTGGCCTTTACCCTGGATCTGCTGGGCGAAGCCGTCATCAGCGAACAGGAAGCCGAACAGTATCAGCAGGCCTATCTGACGCTGATCAGCGAACTGGCCCCGCAGGTGAACGCCTGGCCGGAAAACCCGACCCTGGATCGCGATGGCCAGGGCTATCTTCCCCGCTGCAATGTCTCGCTGAAGCTGTCCGCCCTGACCAGCCGCTTCCATCCGGTCGATCCCGAAGGAACCGCACAACGGGTCAAAACGCGGCTGCGCCCCATTCTGCAGCTCGCCCGGCAGCTCGATGCCTTCGTCTATGTGGACATGGAACATTTTGAGTTCCAGGACCTGACCCTGCGGATTTTTCAGGAGATCTGCATGGAAGAAGAGTTCCGGGACTGGCCGCAGATCGGCATCGTGGTGCAGGCCTATCTGATCGATTCCCCAGTCACGCTGCAGAAACTGCGTGACTGGGCTCAGGCACGCGGCACTCCGGTCTGGGTGCGCCTGGTCAAAGGCGCCTACTGGGATCACGAAACCATCACCGCAGCCTATCGCGGCTGGCCCTGCCCGGTGTTTCAGCAGAAGTGGCAGACCGATGAGAATTTCGAATCGCTCACCAGATTCCTGATGGAAAACCGCGAGATCCTGCGGCCGGCCATTGCTTCACACAATCTGCGCAGCCTGTCTCGCGCCCTGGCCCTGGCGGAAACCCTGCAGGTTCCCCCGAAACACTGGGAAATCCAGATGCTGCATGGCATGGCGGAAGAAACCCAGCGGCTGTTCAGCGAACAGAACTATCGGGTCCGGGTGTATGCCCCGTTCGGCGAACTGCTCCCCGGCATGTCGTATCTCGTCCGGCGCCTGCTCGAAAACACCTCGAACGAATCCTTTTTGCGCAGCGCTTATCAGAGCGAAGTGAGCATTGAAGAACTGCTTCGCAATCCTGCCGAGATCGGCAAGCTGAAAGATCATGCCGGCAGTTCTCATTGAGTCCCTGTTCTCTTGGCACCCCTGTTCTCTTGGCACCCCTGTTCTCTTGGCACCCCTGTTCTCTTGGCACCCCTGTTCTCTTGGCACCCCTGTCCAGGCTTGTGCAGACCTTCTGCACGCTGAATAATCGGCACTGCATTTCGCGTCATGTCTTTTGAATTCCTTCGTGAATCACATGAACCTGTGCAGCTGACAGATGGATTCCCGGTTCCCGGCCGGGGCGCTGCGGTTTCTGTGTCCGTCCGACAATCTTCAGAGACTGCATCATGAGCGCCAAGCAATCGACCTGGTCTCATCTGGGCTTCGCCAGAACCTATGTTCTTCCAGGCCTGCTGATCTTTCTGGTCCCGGTCCTGAGCCTGCTGTTCTTCCGGCATGCCGAGAACAGCATGAATGCCGAAGCCCGTTCGGCGATTCTCCAGCAGATCCAGGCAGATCCGTCACTGTCTGAAGAGGACCGCACCCAGGCCATCGAGTTCTTTACCGAGAATCGTTTTTCCGATCTGATGCGGAATGAGCAGTTCGCACAGCAGTTCAGCAGCGCGAAATTCGAGTTTGCCACCTTTCGCTGGATGATCCGGCTCTCCATTTTGTCCATCGCGGCCAGCGTGCTGGTGTTTCTTCTGGCCGGAATCTGCGTTGGCGCTTCGCTGTATTCGCAGCACTCGCAATATCTGTCCCTGTCTTTCGGATGGCAGGCGCTCCGGCTGTATGCCACCCTGCAGATGCTGATTCAGGGAGTTCTGCTCGTTGCCCTGTCCTACTGGGTTACGGCCTTATGGGCGCATCAGTACTATCCCAAACTCATTTTCGTCACCGGCATGCTGGCCGTGATCGGCTTTGCTGCCGTGGTCAAAGCGATCTTCCAGAAAGTGGACCTGGTCCTGCCCGTGGAAGGGGAACTGCTGAACCCGGAGACCCATCGGCCCTTCTTCACTCAACTGAACCGGATCTGCGACCAGGTCGGCACTGCCCCGCCTGACCATGTCATTGTCGGAATCGACGACAACTTCTTCGCCACGGAAGTGCCGGTCAGCGTGAATGGCACCCGCCTGACAGGCCGGACCCTGTTCGTCAGTCTGTCATTGCTGAAGCATCTGCAGACCAGCGAAGCCGAAGGCATTCTGGCTCATGAAATGGCGCACTTCAGCGGCTCCGACACCCTGTACAGCAAAAAGACCGCCCCCCTGCTCGAACGCTATCAGCGCTATCTGCAGACGCTCTATCACAGTGGCATCGGCCGGCTGGTCTTCTATTTCATGGTCCTGTTCCGGGCACTGTTCCAGATCTCACTCAGCCGGCGCAGCAGGGAACGTGAATTTCGCGCAGACAACATCGCTTCCCAGGTCACCTCCCAGCGCGATATTGCCGCGGCACTTCTGCGGGTCACCGCATTCGCCAACTTCCGCAACCAGATTCAAAAAATCCTGTTCGAACAGCAGCGTGTACTGCAATCCGCAAACATCTCGCAGCAGCTGGCCACCGGATTCTCTGACTTTTCGAACAGCTTTGCCGTCGATCATGACATCGGGGAACTCACCTCGTCTCACCCGTTCGATTCCCATCCCCCCCTGGTGGAACGCATGGAAGCAGTGGGACTTCCCCTGTCGACCTCCACGGCCACGGAACTGCTTTCGAATCCGCCAGACGGAGGCTGGTATGCCCTGATCGACAATGCCGAAGAGCTGGAACAGCGGCAATGGCACGAATTCGAAACGCTGTTCCGTCGCCACCACGAAGAATCTCTGGCGTACCGTCTTCAGCCTGCCGGCGAAGAAGAATGCGCCATTGTGCTCAAAGCCTTCCCCCCGGTTCTGATTCCCCGGAAGAAAGACACCCTGAGCATCGATTACCTGAGCCTGCACGACACCAGCTGGGCCGAGCCGATTCTGTTCTCGGAAATCACCAGCTGCACTGCCGTCAATGGCGTCCTGCAGATTCAATCTCGGCGCGCCGGAGCCAAAAAGACAACGCGCCTGAAACTCAAATCGTTCGGGGCCGAACAGCAGCAGGCGCTGGACCTGATCGGGCGATACTGGGGACGCCATCAGGCAGCCATGGCCTATCTGGCCGAGCATCCAAACGAGAATCAGCAGCCCGTCGCGGCCCCTGTGCAGGCAGCCTCTGCCGCTGACAGTGCCTCCTGATCACTCCTGAATCCTCTTCTTCTGCCGCTGCAGGCTGCGTGCGGTCGCCACCAGGGATTCATCAATCGGACGGGGCTTCCACCCCAGCATGCGAATCGCTTTTTCACTGGAGATCTGCTTGGTGCGGCCCAGATGCGGCAACAGACGCCGCACCTGCGGAATCAGGCAGGCAGCCACCCGCACCATCCAGTCCGGAACCGGCCAGGTCGAAACACGACGGGCCTCTTTTCCCAGCAGGGCCTTCAGTCTCTTCGCAATTTCCAGCAGGGAAACCGAATCGCCGGAAATCGCCAGAAACCGTTCCCCTGCGGCCGCAGGATGCGTCATGGCCCGCAAGTGCAGATCGGCCACATCACGCACATCGACCAGTCCGAGAGAAAAGTGCGGGCAGCCTGGCACCCAGCCGGACAGCATCATCTTCACCAGAGAGATCGATGCCGAATAATCAGGCCCCAGTACCGGTCCCAGCACCACCACCGGATTGACCACGGCCAGTTCCAGCCCGTTCCCTTCACGCCGGAGAAATTCCCAGGCCCCCTGTTCGGCCAGCGTTTTCGATTTGACATAGGGGACCGCGTCGGGAGAGTGAATGTCGGTCCAGTCGTCCTCCGTAAACGGAGCAGTCCGGGGAGGATGTCCATAACCGATCGCGGCAAAGGACGATGTCAAAACCACGCGCCGCACACCAGCATCCCGGGCCGCTTTCAGCACACGCTGCGTCCCCTCGCAGGCCGGCCGGATCAGTTCATCTTCATCCCGGGGAGTCCGCACCGGCAATGGAGACGCCACATGCAGAACAAAGTCGCAGCCCTGTGCTGCTTCGATCCAGCCGGCATCCTGCATCAGATCCGCGACGACACAGGTCAGATTCTCGCCGGCCTCGACTCCGCCCTGCTGCAGCATGGCCCGCAGCTCGGATTCCCGCGTGAGACTGCGAACGGTGGTCCGCACACGATGGCCGGCATTCAGCAGTTGCAGAATGCAGTGACTGCCAATAAACCCGGTGCCGCCGGTCACCAGAACAGTGGACATCTTTATCTTTCTGTTATCCCTGTTTCCCTTGCCGCGATTTCATCTCTTCGAGACGCAAGCTCTGAAGGGACCGTCATTAAAGCACAATTTCCCCATCATTTTCCTGCCGGAGCGTCTGGAGCTTTTCCGTATCTGTGCGAACATCTCTTGCATTTCGGGGTCCGAACGGCAAATGATCCCCAATTAGTTCGCCTGCGAACTGAATTTCTCTTCCGCGTGTCTTCCTGAATTCCATCATGAACCAGAACACTGAAGGCACCCTGGCGTCTCCCTCGCTCGACGTGACGGCCACACGTCTGGGCGTGCTGTACTGCCTGAGTCTGTGCCATTTTCTCAACGATACCATTCAGGCGGTCCTGCCGGCGATTTATCCCCTGCTGAAATCCGTGCACGGCCTGAGCTTCACTCAGATCGGAATCATTGCCCTGACATTTCAGCTCACCGCTTCGCTGCTGCAGCCCTGGGTGGGGTTTGTCACCGATCGGCGGCCGCAGCCTTATTCGCTGGCCATTGGCATGGGGGCCACACTGATCGGCCTGCTGATGCTGTCACAGGCCTCGAGCCTGCCGATGATCCTGGTTTCGTCGTCGCTGGTCGGCCTGGGGTCGTCGGTGTTTCATCCAGAAGCCTCCCGGCTGGCACAGCTGGCCTCCGGCGGACGGCACGGCTTTGCACAGTCGCTGTTTCAGGTCGGCGGAAATCTCGGTTCGTCGTTTGGACCGTTGCTGGCGGCCTGGCTGGTCATGCCCGGCGGGCAACCGGCCGTCGCCTGGTTCGCCGTGCTGGCCCTGCTGGCAATTGCCCTGCTGCAGCGACTCGGCCACTGGTACCAGCAGCAACTGGCACTGCGGGCCCAGGGAAATCAACGCGCTGCACGCGTCAAACGGCATTCGCTTTCGAATCGGCAGGTGGCCGGGGCCATTATCGTGCTCGTGCTGCTGATCATCTCGAAATACTTCTACCTGGTCAGCCTGGTGAACTATTACACCTTCTATCTGATCGACCGTTTTCAGGTGTCGGTCCAGACTTCGCAGCTGTGCCTGTTTCTGTTTCTGTTCTCTGTCGCGGCCGGAACAATTATCGGCGGTCCGATCGGCGATCGGCATGGGCGCAAATTTGTGATCTGGGTCTCCATTCTGGGAACCGCCCCGTTCTCGCTCGCCTTGCCCTATGCCAACCTGCCCGGCACGATCATTCTGAGCATGTTCGCCGGACTGATTCTCGCCTCGGCATTTTCCGCAATCCTGGTGTTCGCACAGGATCTGCTGCCAGGGAAAGTCGGCATGGTCGCCGGGCTGTTCTTCGGCTTCGCCTTTGGAGTCGGCGGCATCGCTTCCGCGGTGCTGGGAGTCTGTGCGGATCAGGTCGGAATTCAAACCATTTTCAAACTCTGTGCCTTCTTTCCCTTGTTCGGGTTGCTGACTGTCTTTCTTCCCAATCTGAACCAGCTGGACCCGCAACTCGAAAACCATACCCCGGCCGATGCGGCCCCAGGGCTCCAGCCGGAATGAAAAGGACGCCGGACCAGGCCGGACTGCGGGAATCTGCCAGACCTGAAATGCGACAAGCCGCCGAGTGTTCCTCGACGGCTTGCCCGCTTCTCAGCCATCAAACCCATTCGCTTCGCCTCGTCCTGAGTCGAAACGCGGCTTACTTCTTCACCTTCGCAGGCACTTTTTCCAGAACGTAGTGCAGTGCGACCGGCTGGTTGATCTTGAAGATCTCGTCTTCGATCTTGCGGGCATCGGCATTGTGCTGAGCGACGCGCTCACTCATGCCTTCGATCGACTTTTCGGCAGCCTGAAATTTTTTGGCCAGTTCCTGATTGTCAGGCTGGGCTTCATGATCCCGTTTCAGGCGGGCATAGGCCTGAAACCGGCTCCATTCTCCCCGCAGCTTGGCCACCGGACCGTCATTGCGGGCTTTGTTCAGTTCGGCCACTTTCAGAGCCTGCTGATACTGCGGAGTCTTGTCATTGGATTCCAGCTCGATGCTGTCGGCCAGACGGACATCGGAATATTTCCCGACCACGATGTCGTTGATCTTCAGTTCATACTGTCCAGGTGCCAGCCCGGTCACCTGCAGCATTTCCCGGCTGAATTTGTGGCCCAGATGGGTCATTTTCACTCCCTGCTGGGCATCGGCCGGCAGCACCCAGGGAAGTGATTTCGCCGTGAGAGTGAAGCTCACGCCGTTGGCATCGCCTGTCACATCCGCCAGGGTCGCGTTCACTGCGGTCCCTTTGGCTTGCGGAACCACCTGCAGCTGCACTCGCGACACGACGTTCGGCAGTTCCAGATCCTGCACAATGGCGGTCGCCATGATCACCTGACCATCCGGGCCGGGATGAACGGCATCGCGGATCATGGTGAAGCTGGCGTCCTTTTCACGGGCTTCCTGCGTGGCGCTGTTCAACGGGCTCCACATGTCGACAAATCCCAGGCCGCGATCCTGGGCCACTTCACGCAGCCAGGTTCCGTAATAGGCCAGAACCGAGTTGTACAGCTGCAGTGATTCTTCCGGCGTGCCGGGCTTTCCATACAGCCGGCGTGCCCGGGAATCGAACATCGTCGGCGTCATCGGAATGGCCTGGGCTCCAATTTCAGCCAGACGGTCGAGCAGCTTCGTCATGTCCTGACGGTAGGTCTGAAAAGTCGCATCGTCATAGGGGCGATAGCTGCCGTCATTCATTCCCAGCAGAATCGTGACATATTTCGGCTTGTAGGCCGCGACATCTTCATCGAACCGCTGCAGGGCATCCCAGGCCCGGGCTCCCCCGACGCCGGCATTGTGAAGCTTCAGGCGCATCTGCGGAAAATGCGTGTAGAAATAGTCTTCGACATACTGTGTGTAGAGATGCTGATGAGTGATGCTGTCTCCCAGAAAGACGATCGAATCACCGTCCTGAAGTTCCAGCGTTTCCGGCTTCGGCAAGGGAGCCGGTCGCGTGGCCGGCGCGTCTTGCGCTCCGGCTTGAACCTGCCAGGTCAGAACCATCAACAATGCAGCAAGCAGCAGACGCAGCATGGGATTCTCTTTCCAGAATGGAAACGGGCATGGTGACAATCAGGCGATCGTCTCAGTCTGCGTTATACCGCGCGAAAGACGGATCGGCCACCAGAGACAGCCTTGGACTTCGATGCCGATTCCGACTTCGCAGGCAGGCAGAGTTTCCAAGGTCCGAACATCCGCCGCGGACTTCCGGACTCTTATTCCAACTGATAATCGAACGTATTTTCTCCGGGTTTCACCTCTTCTGTCAGCGTGGACCGAGTATTGTACTCGGCAGGCAGAATCTGCTCTGTCTCCGGAATGACTGAATTTTCAACCCGCATGCTTTTGCCGGTCTCACGATTGCTAATGATTTCCACCCGGTTCCGTCCCACGGTAGCTCCACGCTCGGCAGGAATGCTGTATGTTCCCGCTTCGATATTGGCAAAGGCCATCTTCCCGGGCACCTGCCCCTCGACCGGCTTCGTATCCGGAATGAAGCGGATCAATCCCGTTTCCAATGGCTTCCCCTTGTAGGTGATTGTTCCCTTGACGGAAGCCATTTCATATTTCAATCCTCCGCCGCCGCATCCCGGCATCAGCAGCCAGGCAATCATCCCTGTCGTCAGACCGGCAGACATCATCCATTGGCGCGACATGCAACACCTGACTGATACAGAAAAATTGAACGAATCATAAGACCGAAAACACCAGGCTCGCACTTCGCATCAAAAGAATTGCGGCTTTTCTCAAGTCGGGCTCTCTTCTGCGCCGTCATTCTTCATGCCGTCAAAGCCGCCAGGAATCCTTCCCTGACTCTCTGGCAAAACATCCTGCCGCTGCTCACCGCAAAGAAACTTCTCTCGCCGACAGGTTTGAGTGAGACCTTAAAACTCGCCGAGAATGTTGCCGTCGGCTTTGTCGCCCAGATATTGCCAGGTGAGCAGATGAATATTGTCCGAGATGAACCGCACGGCCCCATCGGCAAGAACGACATGCACCCCGCCGACATGATTACTCTGGGCATCCGCATTGTAAATTGACAGTGAACGGGCGCAGGCGTTGGTCTTCGCCAGAGAGTTGGGCGTGAAGTTCGTCGTATAAGCATAAGACGGGCCCCGGTCATAAAGCATGGTGAACCAGGCACCTCCTCGCTGATCCTGAATATTCTCGGGAGAGCCGCCATAGGCCACGTTTCCGGTGCAGGTCAGCACCTTCGTTGTGTCATAAGTCTGGCTGTCTTCATAGCGTTTGCCGATGAGACACTCGGAAATCATCATCGTGTTCGATGATCCGTCGAGAATGTCCCCGAACGTGGTCCGGCTGTTCCCATAGATCACCGATTTCCCGTCCGCCCGACCCGTGTTTCCCCCGCCCCAGGCCGCCTGCATGGCGCTGCTGCCGGAACAGATGACATAACTCGTCGGTCCAAAACTGGCACTGGGGGCGCGTCCGGCATCACTGGGACAGCGAAATACCGACAGCAGCGTTCTGGCCACTGGCGTATTCGCTCCATTCAAACCGGGATTCTTCAGGTCGAAACGGATCTGGTTGAACAGGGGGGCCTGATCAATGAACGGCAACACCCGTGCTCCCCAGCCAACGCCACTGTATTCCCACCAGGCGCTGTATGCCGTGTCATAAAGCACCCCTGCCGGGAAGACGCCATGAGAGTCGTTATAGTTATGCAATCCCAGCCCGAACTGCTTCAAATTGTTCTTGCACTGACTCCGGCGTGCTGCTTCACGTGCCTGCTGCACTGCCGGCAGCAGCAGTGCGATGAGAATGGCAATAATCGCAATGACCACCAGCAGTTCAATGAGCGTAAAGCCCCTGACCTGTGAACGGTGGCGAAGCAATGGCAATCTGGAGTCATTCACGGCCAGCCCCTTTGGAAATGAATTCACGGACATTGCAATCAAAAGAGAAAACCAGGGAGCGAGGAGAATGCATCTGTCCCTGAATCGGCGATCAGGCGGCAGCATTGAAAACCGGTTGCTCTCGCCAGAGCCCGGACTGCACGCACTCGTTTGATGAAATGCCCTCAACACATGGCGGAATGCAGTCGATCAGGAAAGGATGCGATCTAATTGACAACTTCACGATAACGAATCTGAGCCTCCAGCAGCAATGCCCGGGCCTGCTCCACCGATTCCGCCCAGTAGGAAGCCTGCAGCTTGAACGGTCTGGCCACCACTTCCACAATGCCCGCCTGAATAATTTCCACCGTGCAGCGTGTACATGGAGGCCCTCCCCAGACCTGCCCGGTCTCGTCGGTCAATGCCAGATACAGCGTGCAGCCCCGCGTACTCACGCCGATGCGGGCGGCATTCAGAATGGCATTCATTTCCGCATGCACAATCAGCGTGCGCTTCAGATCCTTGTTCTCGAGCCGCTCCGGAAGATCGGCAATGCCCCGGGGAAGTCCATTATATCCCATCGACCGGACTTCCCGGTCCGGGCCGACAATCACCGCCCCGGCCTGCGTCGCAGGATCTTTCGACATCCGGGCATTCTCCAGCGCCAGCTTGATGAAGTGCCGGTCCCATTTCAGTTGATCCGCCATCGGTCTTTCAATCCACTAAGTCCACTGAGTGCTTCACGAACGCCTGCCCCATGGTCCTCGGCCTTTCCCAGTGCGCAACCCTCTCCGCAAGGCCGGGCCTCTTCCCCAGACCTGCAGGCACACACCCTGTCCGCAGACATCCAAGAGCAGATTCTCTTTCCGCGCCTTCTCCCCGGCTGCCCGTCACATCGTAACGTCCCCGGCCCTGACGCAAGCGAACGGAACACCTCAACTGGAGAATTCCGCATCTCCGGACTCTGCCCGGCGACACAATGCACCATTGTCTCAGGTGATCGATGCCTCATAGATCCGCTGAATCGACCCGTCGAGCACGGCATCGAACTCGGCATCTGTCTGCCGGGCCGACAGTCCCTCGGCCAGTGCCCGGGAAAAACTGGCGATCACGCCATGATTGCGACGCAACAGGGCATTCGCTTCCGCCTGTGAATAGCCTCCGGAAAGTGCGGCGACCCGAAGTATCCGGGAATCCTTTACAAAGACCTCATAAAAATCGTCGATGGTCGGCAACGTGAGTTTCAGCATCACCTGCCGACCGGCAGGCAAGCTCTCCAGACTGGCCAGAATTTCCTGACGCAACAGCTCCTCGGCCTGCTGCTTCTCAGGACAGTGAATGTCCACTTCCGGTTCCACGATCGGGACCAGCCCGAACTCCAGAATCCGGGCGGCGTGTTCAAACTGCTGCCGGACCACGGCCTGAATGCCGTCCGGATGTGCCTGCCGGATGACCGAACGCATCTTCGTGCCGAAGATCCCGCGCTGCACCGCCCGTTCCAGCAGAGAGTCCAGACCAGGCATCGGCTTCATCAACTGCACGCCTGCCTGTTCTGGCGTGAGTCCCTGATCGACTTTCAGAAACGGAACCACCTGCTTCACTGCCCACAGATAGTCTGCCGCCATCAGACCGGCCACGTCCTGTTCCATGGTCCTTTCGAAGAGAATCGTTCCCAGAATCCGATCACCGGTAAAGCCGGGGCTGGTCATGATCCGGGCGCGCATCGCATGCACCAGCGCAAACATCTCGTCATCGGTCGACCATTCGGACCGGCCGATCCCATAGGCTGCCAGTGCCTGAGGAGTGCTGCCGCCACTCTGATCCAGAGCGGCGATGAATCCCTGCCCGGCCTGCATCTTTCTTCGCTGTGCCAGATTTGCTTGCGACATGGCTATGCCCTTTGAAAGACCTCCCTGAGGATCTCATCTATGACAGCATTCGCAGTCCTGAAACACAATCCCTGAAATTCACGTCCCTCAGGAATCAGACTCCCTGAACAGCGGCGGTTCTGATTCCGGAACATTCCTGGAGCCACGAACAAAACCGCTCACACGACGAGAATTTCCTTTCCGCGAGCGGATCGCCGAAGGTTTTGTCAAAAGGTCTTATTCCGGAACATCCGTCACCTGAGTCGCGGCAAAACGCTCATCCGGTTCGGCCGGCACCGAGGCCGTCCGCGCAGACTTCGCCTTCACACGTCTGCGGGGACGCTGCTTCAACCGCTGCATCAGGCGTCGTCTCTGCCAGATCCCTCCCAGGACCGTGGAGAGAATGGCCAGCAGCGCAATTCCTCCTCCCAGCCTGGCCGTGCGCAGGGCCGATTCGCGCACCGGCCCGATGATATTGTCTTCGGGCACCAGCACGGCCGTGACAATGGGCAGCCCCGCTGCCGGCTGAAATGCTTCCAGTGCCGCCAGATAGGGACTTCCTTCATACTGAAATGTGAACGACTGCGGCTCATCTTCCGGCAGCTGTTCAATCCCACCAGGCAAAACGATTTCTGCCTGATGAATGGCAGTCTGCAGCAGGGGATCGGCCACACTGGCCTCCCGGTCAGGGGAAGCCAGCAGGTCTCCGTCCTCCCCCAGCAGATAGGCACGTCCGCCGCCGCCGATTCTCAGATTCGCCAGAAAGTCGGACAGGGAAGTCAGGTGATAATCGGCCGTGAAAACACCCCGCACCTGCTGCGACTCTGATTTGCGCAACGCCATGGCGGCGGTAATCCCCAGACCTTCTCCGGCGAACCATTCATACGGCTCCGTCCAGACAGGCACCGAACTGTCAGAGGCCAGCTGATAAAACGGACGCTGACGCGGGTCGTATGTCCATTCATCATTCCAGCGCAACCGCTCGCGTGCCCCGTCGGCAAAGGCCTCGCGAACATGCCCCCCCTGATCGTCCAGCCAGGACCGATGCACCACAATCCGCCCGGCCGGATCGCGCCACACTCCGGTGAAGCGTCCTTCGGCATCCCCATAAGACAGCCATGACAACCGCTTGTGATATCGGAACCGGGCGACAAAATGCCGGGCCAGATCTTCCGGACGATCCACCGGCAGCAGCCCTGCCTCCGACAGGGCCACGCACTCTTCCAGCATCGGCAGGGCCGGGTCCAGCAACGACCGGACTTCCTGTGCCGACGAGCGGGCAATCCGTTCGGCAATGTCATTCCAGAGCGTCTGAATTTCCCGCGATCGAAACAGAAAATAGGAGCTCAGCACTCCGGCAAAGACCACAAAAATCGCCACGATGGCCAGCAGCTTCGAATAGACACGTACCCGTCGCCACAGCCATCCCAGCCGGCCGAGCTTGCGGGCATGAGTCGGCAGCCCCATCTCCACCCGCGACAGATCATCGGCGAATTCCAGCGCGGTCTGATAACGGTCCTGCGGTTCTTTCTCCAGCGCCTTGAGAATCACCGCTTCCAGGTCCGGGCTGATCTCCACGAACTGATGCGGCGGAGGAGGTTCCTCCCGGACCACTTTGGCCAGCAGCTCCGTCATCGTATTGGCTTCGAAGGGCCGACGGGCCGTTGCCAGAACATACAGCGTGGCTCCCAGGGCATAGACATCGCTGCAGGCATTGACCGGTCCACGGCGGGGATCGGCCTGCTCGGGAGCCATAAACGCCGGAGTTCCCTGAATGCCGACTTCCAGACTGGTCGAAGGATGACTGGCCGCCAGCACCACCGTGGCCGTTTCCTCAGCGGTCGGCCGTGCCCCTGCCGGCTGACTCCCGGCCAGCAGTGTCTGCTCGCTGCCTGTCGTCCCGGAAATGGCCTCCACACTCCCGGGACCGGAAATCGCATTTCCTGAAAGAGCCTGCGCCCCGGACGAATTCAGATCCTTGGCGATGCCGAAGTCGAGCAGCTGCGGCTCCCCCTCGCGGTCGACCAGAAGATTGGCCGGCTTGACGTCACGATGCACAATCCCCCGACGATGGGCATGATCCAGAGCCAGCGCGACCTTGCGTCCGTATTCGATCAGCTCCGACTCGCGCAGGGGTCCCAGCCGGACAGACATTGCGTCCAGCGTCTCCCCTTCCACAAACTCCATCGCGATATACGGAGTGCCATTCACCACTCCGGCATCAAATACCTGCACGATGTTCGGATGCTTGCCCAGCCGGGCGACCGATTGTCCTTCCTGAATGAATCGCTCCGCCGCCAGCGAATCTTTCAGCTTCAGCGAAATCGTCTTGAGCGCGCATTCCCGCTGCAGGCTGCGCTGGACAGCCAGATACACCACACCCATCGCTCCCCGGCCCAGTTCCCGGGTGATGTCATACGGTCCAAACTCGCGGGTCATACCACGAGTCTACCGGGCAGCTTGCGGAAGCAGTAAGCCACCGGCCGAAAGAATCATCCCCGCGGGCGTCGCTGGTGCGGTTGCAACGATTAGACCAGTTTGGCCTTTGTTCTGTCATGTTCGGGCCTGAATTCGCAGGGGGTGATCAAGAGCTGCGCGAGACAACATTGACAATGCCCCTCGAGGGCAGGTTGCCCTGGCCTGGGCCCGCCGGCTTTCTGCGTTTGCGAGACTCGTTTCACTGGATGAAGCGCAACTCGCCGCATGGCGAAACGCGGCCCATGCGGGATGATGGCAATCTCAAAACCACTCACAAAACCTTCCGCGATCCGCTCATGGAAAGGAAATTCTCCTCGTTTGAGCGGCTTTGTTCGCGGCTCAAATCACCTCGGTCCTGAAGAAACAGCGTTTCCTGATGCGAGAATGCAACGCTCCATCCCCTGTGGACACAGCACGACCAGACCACTATCGTCGAAAAAAGTCGATTTTTGCTGCCCAGGAGTCCATTGCATTGAAGGAACACGAATCCGCCAGGTCGTCCGTCACCGAAGGACTGACCATTTCTCCCTCTCTGGATCTGGTCGCGGAATCCGCCCAGGTTCCTCCAGAAGACTCAGTCATTAACTGGCGAACCCTGCAGATGTGCGGGATCGCTCTGCTGCTGGGAGCGGCCGCCGCCGGAGTGGCCCAGTTCCTGATGGCCCTGATCGCTCTGATTACAAATTTGTCATTCTTCGGGCGCCTTTCGCTGGAACATGTGGCCCCGGCCCAGAACCAGCTGGGGCCTGTTGTCATCGTCATTCCGGTTCTGGGGGCCGTGATCATCGGCATCATGGCTCGTTACGGGTCGAAAGCGATTCGCGGTCATGGCATTCCGGAAGCCATGGAACAGGTGCTGACCAATGAAAGCCGCATTCCGGCCCGCATCACTTTTCTGAAGCCGATCTCCTCAGCCATTTCGATCGGAACCGGCGGACCGTTTGGAGCGGAAGGCCCCATTATCGCCACCGGCGGCGCGCTCGGTTCGGTCGTCGGCCAGTTTCTGCGCATCAGTTCCCAGGAACGCAAAACCCTGCTGGCGGCCGGGGCCGCGGCCGGCATGGCGGCCACATTTGGCAGCCCTGTTTCGGCGGTGCTGCTGGCCATCGAACTGCTGCTGTTCGAATTCCGTCCCCGCTCTATGATTCCCGTGACCATTGCGGCCTGTGCGGCGGCCGGCGTGCGCATGGCCATTGACGGGGCCGAACCGGTCTTTGCGATGCCCGAGTTGCATCAGCCTTCGCTGCCGGCCCTGGCGATTTATGTGCTGCTGGGGGGCATCATGGGACTGGTGGCCCACATCGTCACCCGCATCGTTTATGCCATTGAAGACGGGTTTGAAAATCTGCCGGTCCACTGGATGTGGTGGCCGGCCCTGGGAGCCGTGGCCGTGGGAACGGTCGGCTATTTCGCCCCGGATACCCTGGGAGTCGGGTACTACAACATCATCAATCTGCTTTCCGGCGAACTGACGATTCCGGCCATCCTGTTCCTGTGCGGAATGAAGTTCGTCTCCTGGTCGATCTCTCTGGGAAGCGGAACATCGGGCGGGACGCTGGCTCCGCTGTTCACCTTCGGAGGAGGGGTGGGAGCCGTGGCCGGAATGCTGATCGCCTCGATCGCCCCGGCACTGGGAGTCGACGCCCGCATCGCCGCCCTGGTCGGCATGGCATCGATCTTTGCCGGTGCCTCACGCGCCATGCTGGCTTCGGCCGTTTTTGCATTCGAAACGACTCTGCAGCCGTTTGGCCTGCTGCCCCTGCTGGGAGGCTGCGCCGGCGCTTATCTGGTCTCCAGCCTGCTCAGTCGCAACTCCATCATGACCGAAAAAATTGCGCGACGGGGAATTCGCACTCCCGGAGAGTACGAAGCCGACCTGCTGGACCAGGTGCTTGTCCGCGATGTCGCTTCCAGCCCGGTCGTGACCATCAATGCCGGAGACACGGTCGAACAGATCCGCAGCTGGCTGAACTCCGACCTGCAGGGGACCTCCTATCAGGGATTCCCCATCCTGAACTCCGACAAGATTCTGGTCGGCGTCATCACCCGGCGGGACCTGCGCGCGGCTGATGGAACCCAGCGGGTGATTGATCTCATTCACCAGCCCCCGCGATTCGTCTATGACAACTGCACCGTCCGCCAGGCGGCCGATCATATGGTGAACCACGACATCGGACGGCTGCCGGTGATTCGTCGCGGACACCCGAAGGAAATGATCGGAATCGTCACCCGCAGCGACATTCTGTCGGTCTTCCGCCGACGAGTGAAAGAAACACAGCTGCAGGAGCCCACGATCAAACTGCGCCGCTCACGCTGAATCCCGCAGGCTGTATCCCGAAGAACCTGTCAGGAACCAGCCTGTATTCACAACAGTCTTAACGGCAGTGACGCCCGTGACCTTTGCAGTAACGCCGGGTGTAGCAGAATCCGAACGGGCTGCAGACGGTGTGGTCGTTATAAGGCCAGCCCGCGGCGGAGAAGCTGGAACCAAAGTTCCGCTGGTACCAGCCATGCGCGCCATAGCCTGCGCGGGCATAGTCGCAATCATCCCCTTCGAGCGGTGGATTCATGGCATCCACATAAAAGGGGACAGGGCAGCCCGGCTGCTGGGCCTGGGCCGGCGCATCGACCAGGGTGAAGCTCAGAACAGCAACAGACAGACCAAGAAGAACGCGGGAGATCCGATTCACGTGACGGTTCCTTTTCGATGACCAATCGGCTTCTCCGACACGGCGGCAGCAACCGGATCATCTCTGAGCGATTTGCCAGGGGGAGAAGTGGAGACAGTCTGATAAATCGGCAACCGCTCCGGCGAAAAATGCCGTTTTCCTCCAACATGCGACTTTGCAGGTTGTGCCGGTTTTTCACCGGGGGCAGATGCCTCCCGTTCAGGCCGGCGTCCGCACAGGCTTCCCCACAGGAAATATCACGCGCCGCGTGGCGGAACCTGCCCCCCGGGAAAGAAGCGCTCTGAGAAAACATCACACCCCGCGCGGAGGGGTGCGACAGACGCAGCCCCTCCCGAAGCGAAGCACTCTCACTCAAATTCCGAGAACCGGCGGGCCACTTCGACCAGTGTCCGCAGCGACGAGCCGGTGGCTCCGGGATCGCGATAAGGCCTGGACGATTCCGCAAAAGACGGCCCGGCAATGTCGAGATGCACCCAGGGAACCTGATCGACAAAGCGTTCCAGAAACTTGGCCGCGGTGATCGATCCTCCCCAGCGGGTGCCGACATTCTTGATATCCGCAAAGTCGCACTTGAGCTGATCGGCGAAGCTGTCATTCATGGGCATCTGCCAGACTTCTTCCCCCGCCCGATGTGCGGCATCGACAACGGCGTCGCACCAGGCCTGATGATTGGTGAAGACGCCGGCAATGTCGGTTCCCAGGGCGACCATGCACGATCCGGTCAGGGTGGCCAGGTCGATCAGGCAGCGGGGCTTCTGGTCGACCGTATAGCTGAGGACATCCGAGAGCACCAGACGCCCTTCGGCATCGGTGTTGTGAACTTCAATGGTGGTCCCGTTCCGGGCGGTGAGCACTTCCCCCAGCTTGTAGGAATGTGGGCCGATCATGTTTTCGACCAGTCCGACCACACCGATCACATTGACCGGCAGCTTCAGGCGGGCAATCGCCGACAAGGCTCCCAGAACCGTGGCGGCTCCGGCCATGTCCCCTTTCATGGTAATCATGCTGTCCGACGGCTTGAGCGAAAGACCGCCACAGTCAAAGGTGACTCCCTTGCCGCAGAGCGCCAGCCACGGGGCCGACTCTCCTGCCCCGGCATACTTCAGCACCACGACACGCGGCGCATGCACACTGCCCCGGGCCACGGCCAGCAGGGCCCCCATGCGTTCCTGCTCCAGACGCGGCAGGTCGAACACCTCGTGCGTGAGCCCCACGGCATCGGCCACTTCCACGGCGCGGGCGGCGAATGTTTCCGGAACAATCTCTTCCGGCTGCCGGTTGACCAGTTCCCGGGTCAGGTTCACCGATTCCCCCAGAATCTGCCCGACTTCGACGGCCTGCGACGGAGCGTCTGGAGTGGTGGAGTGAATCTGCACTTTCCGGAATGCAAAGCGATCGGCGACCGATTTGTATAAGCCTGGACCGCTGCTCCCCACCTGGCTGGCATAGCTGGCAATGCTGAGCGCCTGATCGATTCCCAGCTGCTGTTCCACGGCCGCCGGAACAGCAATCGTGATGGCGGATTCTGCGGTGCCCGAGGCCGTGCGGCAGGCGCTGAGCAGAGCCTGTTCCCAGCGCGCGGGAGTCAGTTTGTCGAGTGGTCCCAGCCCGACGATCAGCAGCCGCTGGGCTGCGATGCCTGTGACCACCGGCAGGTGTGTGCTCTCGCCAGGTTTGCCCTTCAGCTCTCCCCGCTGACGGAGACGTGACAGTCCGCCGTCCAAGGCCTTGTCGAGCGCGGCCAGATCTGCAGGAAGTTCGGCCTGTTCGGGCAGGGCAACAATCAGCCAGTCGGTGCAGATTTCACAAACCGGCGTGTGAATCAAGGCAAGGGCATGCGTAGGCATGACAGGTCATCACTCCAGGAGCCAGGAATTCCTCATAGAACATTCCGCGTCCCGCCTGAGACGAAGCTCGCTTCACTTTCTGAACAGGCAGGCTCGCGGCACGAAATTTCGAATGACCCGTCCCCCCTCAGGGCCGGAAACGGTCTGGGGAGAACGGCTGTCACCCCTTCCAGGGTGCAGGGCGACATCATAGACAATCCAGGGGGGCGCTTGGCAGCCTGAGAGCTGTCGCTTACGATCTCAAAAATGACGCCAGTGAGCAGGGAAGAACTCCCTGCAAAAGCCGGTGCTGTTTGTCTGGTTCGTCTTCCCGCCCGGTGAGTGCGGGTGGCTGTCCGGACAGACAGAGCCGGTCGTTTCCCGGAACCGCGAACACCACCGTGCCCGCAATGCCGGAGTCTTCGTCCCGGGCTGATCGGGACAGGTTTTGTCAGTTTTTCTGAGAAGTCGAAGGATGTGATCTTATGGCGAAGAAATCCATCGCCAATGTGGACGTCAAAGGCAAAACCGTTCTGATGCGGGTGGACTTCAATGTTCCACTCGATGAGCATCAGCAGATTACCGATGACCGGCGAATCGAAATGGCCCTTCCCTCGATTCGGTCGGTTCTCGATCGAGGCGGCAAACTGGTGCTGATGAGCCATCTGGGACGCCCGGACGGCAAAGTTGTCCCCAAGGCCAGCCTGCAGCCTGCGGCAAAGCGGCTGGGAGAACTGCTCGGCACTCCGGTCCTCATGGCGACCGACATCGTGGGGCCGGATGCCCAGGCCAAAGTCGCCGCCCTGAAGCCGGGCGAAGTGCTGGTGCTGGAAAATGTCCGGTTCAGTCCTGAAGAAGAACTCAAGGACGAAAAAGCGACGCCGGAGCAGCTCGAAGCGAAAAAGGCCTTCGCCGCGAAGCTGGCCTCCTTTGGTGATATCTACTGCAACGATGCATTCGGCACCTGCCACCGGACGCATGCCAGCATGTATACCGTCCCCTCGCTGATGGGCTCGAAGCCGAAAGTGGTCGGATTCCTCGTCGAAAAAGAGATTCAGTATCTCAGCGACACGATTTCGAACCCGAAACGCCCTTTCGTGGCGATCCTGGGGGGTGCCAAGGTTTCGGACAAGATCAAGGTCATCAAGAACCTGCTGGGCGTCTGCGACAAGGTGCTGATCGGCGGGGCCATGGCCTATACCTTCAGCCTCGCACAGGGGGGAAGTGTGGGCGGCAGCCTGGTCGAACGTGACAAAGTCGACCTGGCCAGAGAGCTGATCGCCACCGGAGGCGACAAACTGGTGCTGCCGGTCGACACCCATTGCGGCGATGCTTTCAAATCGGACTGCAACAAGCAGGTAGTGCCGGCCGGAAAAATTCCCGACGGCTTTGAAGGTCTGGACATTGGACCGGAAACAGCCCGAAAATATGCCGAACTGGTGAAGACTGCAGGCACGGTGATTTGGAACGGCCCGATGGGGGTGTTCGAAATGCCCCCCTTCGACGAAGGGACGAAAATCGTCGCCCAGGCCATCGCCGATTCCGATGCCATCAGCATCATTGGCGGGGGAGACAGTGCGGCCGCCATTCAGCAGCTGGGATTCGCCGACAAGGTCACCCACGTGAGCACCGGCGGCGGGGCTAGTCTGGAGATGCTCGAAGGCAAGCGGTTCAAACCGGTAGAAGTGCTGGACGATGCCTGAACCCCAGGCGCAGCAGCCTTCCCGGCCCGCCGGGAGTCCGCCCCACAAGACAGACGCCTAAGGCATTGAGTTCTCAGTGTTTACAAAACATGAGAACCCATGTCTTGGCACAGGCTGCTGGATCGCACTCCCGGCCTGAATGCATGCCAGTGAACCCTCGTTCAGATCCCAACGCGGGAACAGATGACATTTCCGGTCTGTTCCCGCGCTGGCGAACCATCTATGATGAAGAATGCTTGACCAGGCACGGTGTGTTGCCAGGTCCTTTCCTCGGAAGGTGCGAGAACGGACGGATTGCCTGGAGACGCTCCGTATGGCTGGCGCGTTTTTCTGCCGAAATCTGCCTGAAACCGGGAACCGCTGACAAAATCTGCCCCGATCCGCTCGCGGAAAGGCAATTCTCTACAACGGAGAGGTTTTGTTCATGGCATCTGGAAGGTCAGGCAGGCCGTCGCCATGGCCACGGGACCAGCACCGGAAAGACTGCCGGTGGCTGAAAATGAAATAACCGTCGGGACAAATGAGATTTTATGATGCGGACACGTCTGGTGATTGCTGTTGTCGGGGGCTTTGCGCTGCTGATCGTGTCCGCTTCGCTGCGGCAGGTCTGGTCCGTGGAGCCGCAGGCTCTGGTGGCCCCGAATGCCCCGCAGGTCAGTGATGATGACCGCTTCACGGTGCCGGATACCGATGATGAACGGGCACTGCAGCTGTTTCTGCAGCGTCTGGTGGAAGCTGAACTGGTCGACCCGACCCCGGAAGTGGTCCTGGCGCATCTGCAGCGCATCGATCAGTCTGTGGCCACGCTGCTGCAGCGGAAGCTGAGCGATTCCATGTATCTGAAAGTCGCCTCCATGCGGCTGAATCTGCTGGCGACGCTGGAAGACCTGGAAGATCCGAAAGCAACCGAAAAGGCCGCGGAATTCCTGAAAGTGCTCTCGAGCGACCCGCGGCCCGACATCAAGCTGCTGGCCGAACGCTATGCCGTGGAAGATCGGGTGCGCCGCATCGCAGATCTGAGCCCGGCGGAACAGCAGAAGCTGGCCGATGATATCAACGCGCTGATCAAAACCGCCTCTGCGGATGATCCCGATGCCATTCAGTTTTCCATCCAGATGGCCATGACCGCCGGGGAACTGCTGCAGCGTGCCGGTTCGCCCCTGGCAGGCCCGGCGTTCGCATCGTTCGTCGAGACGATTCGCGCGAGGAACGACAGCAATCTGGCCGACCTGGTGGTGAGCATGGAAGGGACCATGCGCCGACTGCAGCTGCCCGGAAAATCGATTGAAATCGCCGGGGAAACCCTGGACGGAAAACCGTTCAATCTCACCCAGCTGCAGGGCAAAGTGGTGCTGGTCGAGTACTGGGCCACCTGGTGCGCCCCCTGCGTGGCAGAACTGCCGCATGTGAAGGCACTCTATGAGGCCTACCACAACAAAGGCTTCGAGATCGTGGGAGTCTCTCTCGATGACGATCGGGGAGCCGTGGAAGAATTTGTGAAGGCCAAAGGAATCAAATGGCCAATTCTGTTTGACGCAGCAGCAGCCGATCCCTGGAGCGGGGCCAATGTCCGGCGTTATGGAATCTATTCCATTCCCACCCTGATTCTGGTCGATCGCGACGGCAAAGTGGTCAAGGCGACCGAGCTGATCGGCCCGCAACTGGATGAACAACTGGAAAAGCTGCTGGGCCCGGCAAACCTGAAGCTCAGCCAGGGCGATATTCCGGCCCCGTAGAACGCCTTACTGGTGCACGGGATGCGTTCCGCCATGTGGCGAAGGACATTTCCTCAGGAAACAGGTGCAAAAAGCAGGCAGCCGGCAGGCTCAGGCCAGAGCCACCGGCTCCGTAATGCCCGATGGAAGGTCAGACGACGTTCCATGCACGGTCGGGCCGTCTCCCCGTCTGCTGACGGAATTTTGAGCGCTGAGGCGACAATTCGCCGGTCTGCTGTTTACGATGTGATCTTCAGTTCATGAACTGCAAAATCGGTCACTTCGACTCAGCGAAAGCACCAACATGCGTGGACGGACTGACGGGCATCATCAATTCAGCGGAACGTGGAAATTTCAGACAGCCGGATGGCGATTGTCGGTCGCCCTGATGGTTGTTCTGACAACCCGGGGGAGCTTTGCGGAATCGCCAGAGGAACTGATCCGATCCGTTCCCGGCTCCTGCAATGCGGTGGCCATTGTGCGCATGGCCGACATGCTGAAATCTCCCCGGGCCGTGAAAGAAAACTGGGCCCAGATGGCCAGTGAATCGTTCATGGCCGATATGGGCACAATCCCCCCCTGGGTGGAAAACCTGGTGGTCGGCTTTCAGGTGCGGCCGGCCCTGCAGCAGGAAGTCTGGGCCGCCGGGGTGGCCAGTGTGCCGGATGACCTGACCATCGAAAAACTCTCGCAGCGCAATCAGCAGCCTGTCGACAACATTGCCGGATTCCCCGCGATTTCAGGACGGGGAAACACCCTGATCTTCGGATTGAAGCCCGGCGTGCTGGCAATCTGGCGGCCGGCCATCCGGCAGGAAGCCGTCCGCTGGGCCAATGAAATCGCCGCGAAGATTACCGGCCCGAACTCCGACTATCTGGCAGCCACAACCGGCATCGCCGGGCATGTCGTGCTGGCGATCGATGTCGCCGGCGCATTCGATCCGACGCGCACACACATGCTGGTCAATGGCGATCAGTCTGCCGGAAACAGCGAGGCCAATCGCCAGCAGCTGCAGCAACTGTTGATGGGCACCCGGGGAGCCATCCTCGCCATCACAGTGACCGACACGGTGCAGGCGGAACTGCGAATCGACTTCAGCGCCCCCATCGAACAGCACGCTTCCGAACTGAAGCGGTTTCTCGACATGGCTCTGCAGCAGCTGGGAGCGGAGATTGAAGAATTCACGGCTGCCACTCCCCAGGCCAGCGGCCGGACCCTGGTCTGCAACGCGACGCTGAGCGACGAAAGCCTGTCCCGGGTGATGTCGCTGATCACCACCAGCTCCGCCATGCCGCAGTCCATGGCAGCCGTTCCTGCATCGGAGGCCTCTTCCGCAGCCCCAGGGCAACAGGAAAGTGCCCGGTATTTCAGCGCCATCGACCGGATTCTCAAAGATCTGGAACGGGCGAACCGGCGAGCCAGTGCGAATTCCCCCACCGCCTTGTGGCACGAAAACTTTGCCCGCAAGATTGACGACCTGTCGATTCAGCGAGTCGACCCGGAACTGGTGAATTACGGACGGAGTGTCGCCTCGAAGCTGCGGGCTCTGGGACGCTCTCTGCGAGGACAGGCCGTGGCGGTGAATGCTCACGAAGGGACCCTGACTTATGAGTCCAACTTCACTCCCGGCTGGGCCAGCATCGACCTGTGGGGAGGCATCGGGGCCGGACAGCCGGCCGTGAATGTCACCAGCAATCTGCAGCAGGTCCGGGAACGACAGGCCGAAGCCATCATTGCCGGCAATGAACAGCGAAATACCATCTGGGGCATGCTGAAAGAGGAACGGTCCAAAATTCTGGCCCAGATGCAGGCGAAGTTCGGCGAGAAATTTCCCCGTTAAGCCCTGCCACCGGTCAGATACCTGCCGTCTTCAGTCTGTCGGCCCATTTGCCTGCCCACTGCGGCCCGACAGCCTGGCAGCAGTGTCAGGCCAGGCGCTGATCAGGGGGAATGAAGTGGTGAATGAAAAGGAGTTCCATGTTCGCGCTGCACCCGCAACTTCAGACTGACTGTCATGTGCTGGGGCAACTGCCGCAATGCACGGTTCTGCTGCATCGCAATGCTGTCGTTCCCTGGTTCATTCTGGTCCCCCGGACAGAGCAGCTCGAACTGCTGGAACTTCCTGACGTCATCCGGAATGCTGTGCTCGATGAAGCCGCACTGGTGGCCCGTTTTCTGAAATCCCGGTTCCCGGTGACGAAGCTGAATGTGGCGGCCATCGGCAATATGGTGCCCCAACTGCACCTGCATGTGATTGGCCGGTCGGTCGGGGATGCCTGCTGGCCCCACCCCGTCTGGGGAAACCTGCCGGAAACACAGGCCTATCCCCCCGAACAGGTCTTGCTGCTGGAGCAGGAATTGCGTCAACTGGCAGCACAGTCCGGCTGCGAACTGACAGCATAAAGCCCAGGCACTGGCAGCAGGTCGACACGACCACCAGACGCATTCCGTCCGCGAGGCTGTCTGGTGCCTGCCGTCGGATGCTCCGGCGGCATCCGGAAAACGCCGGCCGCACACAAAAGCCCGTCAGCAGGGCTCGAAGAGTGATGATCAGAACAGGAACAGACGAACGATGCCCATGAGCGATCTGTTGCGGGACATGTCCTCGGCGTCACCTTATGTCATCGGCGGGGCCCTGTGCGTCCACCTGTTCCTGTTCTTCGTACTCTGGGTCTGGTCCCGGCGCGATTTCCGCAGCATTGCTTCGGCACTGTTCGATTTCACCAAGGGCCTGCGCAACCAGAGCCTGCTGGATTCCCATGCGCATTTTTCCGACCAGATCGAGGCCTTTCTGGCCGACGTCAACGATGTTCTGGACGACCCCGCCCGCGCGGCCGAACGACAGCCGCTGCTGGACCGGATGAGGATTCTCGACGAGAAGCGGCGCTATCTCGATTCAATGTCGTTTGAGATCATCTACAACATGGCCCGCACCATGATCGAGGCCTATCCTCTGGCCGGCGTTCTGGGGACCGTGCTGGCCATCGGGTCGGCGCTGCAGGCCGATCTGGCCTCTTCGTCCGGCAGTGTGAATCTGATTCTGGAACGGTTTTCGGAATCGATCTGGTCGACCGCCCTGGGACTGATCGGGGCCCTGCTGCTGATGTTTGTGAACAGCTGGCTGGAACCGTCGTTCCTCCGGCTGACCGAAAATCGCCGGCATGTGCGGGAAACCATTGCGCGGGCCAAACGCGAACTGGCACTGCGTGAATCGACACTGCGTGAATCGACACAGCGCGAACTGACGCCACGTGAACCGGCCGGAGGGGAATCGGCATGATCTCCCGGCGACGGCTGACGCTGCAGCTCACTCCCTTGCTGGATATGCTGCTCATTCTGGTTTTCGTGCAGTACTTTCAGCTGCGCGACACCGAACGGTCTGTGAATGCCGAACGAGATCAGTTGCTTGTCGAGCGGGATCAGCTCGCCGGAGAACAGGCCGCGGCCCGTCTGTCACTGGAAGATCTGAGTCGCCGGCTGGAAGAGGTTCGGACTCAGCTGATTCAGGCGAGCCGGCAGGCGGCAGATGCCCGCAGTCTGGCCGAAAATGAACGTGAGGCAGCCGCTCAGTCAGAAGGCCGTCTCGATCAGGCCCTGGCACAGCAGCGCACCCTGGGCGAACTGGTCAACGAACTGTTCCAGATCCCGCCGGATGAATTTTCCCGGCTGCTCGATTCGGCCCGCAGTCCCAGCCTGCTGGAAAATTCCCGGGAACGTGACCGGCTGACCCAGCGCTGGAAGTCGCTGGCCACGCAAAGCCCGGGACGTGTGATCGAACATCTCCTGTCCTATGAGGAGATTCGCAAGCGCTGTGATGTCTGGACGCTGCATATCGACTCGCAGGGAATTCTCACGCTGAGCGACGGCACTCGAACCGCACGACTGCGCATTCCGCTCAATGCGCAGGACGACGTCAATTCCGAAGCACTGGTCAATGATCTGTTCCACTGGTATCGCACGCTGCCCCAGGCCAAAAGCCTGGTGGTGATTCTGCTCACTTACGACCGGGATGCACGCATCTATCTCACAGAAGCCATTCGCCTGGTGTTACCGGTCTGGGCAGCACGGATGCAGGCCGATGCCGCAGGCCGGTCCCGGTTCGAATATGCCGATCTGGGCTTCCGACTGGAGTGATCAGGCCCGCCGCATGCAGCCCGCAGGACATCAGGCGAGAGAATGTTCGCTCTCAGGCCATGCCATTCACCGCAGGACGAATCTGGCGCGATGCACAGGCGGCACTCCAGAGCGTCATCATCCCGCATGGGCCGCGTTCCGTCACGCGGCAAATGGCGTTTCTGCCGGACACCAAGTCAATGCCCTTGCTGACGCGGCATGCTCAGACAATCCACAGGCTCGAAGCCTCTTTCACAGCATGAAACGCCCGTGAGTGCATCCGGAACGAGCCACCGGCTCTATTCCAGTGCCGGCGGCAGAATGGAGGTGAGCTGCAGAATGCCAGCCAGTTCGCTCATGGCGCTCCGCACTTCATCGATCAGGCGGGGATCTTCCAGGTCAACCGGTGACAGTTCTTCCCGGTAATGACGCCGGACCCAGTCGCACAGCTGTTCATACAGTTCAGGGGTGAGCCGCACATTCCCCTGAATGCGGGCGAGTTCCTCTTCGGTCAGCACCACCCGCAGACGCAGGCAGGCCGGGCCTCCTCCGTTGCGCATGCTCTGCCGGACATCAATGAACTCGACCGAGCGAATCGGATTGTCTTCTGAAAGCAGGCGGTCAATCGCCTGCCGCACCCGGGGATGAGATTCACATTCCATCGGGCACAACAGCAGCATCTGCCCGTCAGGAAGAGTCAGCAGCTGGCTGTTGAACAGATAGGTGCGCACCGCATCGGCCAGCGGTACTTCTTCCTCACGGATTTCGATGATCAATTCATTGTTGAACGCCGCACGAATCTGCTGCAGGCTTCCTTTCTGATTGACAAAGGCCCGCTCATGACAGAGCAGCAGATATTCATTGCTGACGGCAATGACATCGTTATGAAAGACCCCCAGATCGATCGCGTCCGGAGACTGCTGCAGATAAACCTGCCGCTGTGGAACCAGAGTGTGAAGCGCGGCAATCCGTTCGCTGGCCTGCAGCGACTGCCGGGCGGCAAATTTGCGCGGCGCCGGCGCATTGGGATTTTCTCCATCGCGGCCATAGACAAAAATTTCGACCCCCGGGGCCTGATGACAGGTACACAGACGCATCTGGTTGGCGGCCCCTTCGTCGGCCAGCAACCGGTGCCGGGGAAGCGCTTCATGCACGAGAAATGATCGGGAATCACCGAAGATTTCCCGCAGAATCGCCGTGGTCTGCTCTCCTTCCAAAGCGCGATGCTGTGTGCTGATCAGGTTGGCCGGCGTGAAATGCACCCGGCCGTCGGCGGTGTCGGTGCTGGGAGAAACCGTGGCCGCATTGGCAGCCCACATGGAAGCGGCGCTGTAGGCCGTGGAGAGCAGATCCGGCCGGGTCCGGGCGGCCTGGGCAATCATTTCCGCCGGGGAGCCCTGCATTCCATTCTGACGCAGAAATCCGAAATGCGGACGGTTGTGTGGCGGCAGCACGGCCTGCTGCAGTCCCAGATCATGCAGCCGCTTCATTTTGGCCAGCCCTTCCAGGGCCGCCTGCCGGGGACGGGAAACGGCCAGCCGGTTTTTTTGTGAAGCCAGATTGCCGGCCGACAGTCCCCCATAATGGTGAGTCGGGCCGACCAGTCCATCAAAATTCACTTCAAACGCAGTCACGAGAATGAAATTCCCTCAGTCAGAGTTGCCGGCATCGTCACCAGATCCGCACACAGCTGCGCGACGGGATCATTGCAGGCATCAATCATGTGCTGGCCGGCCGGGCGGTGATTTCCGCTGGCCCCCAGCCCTCCGAACGGCAGCTGGCCGCTGGCACCTGTGGTGGGCCGGTTCCAGTTGACGAGTCCGGTCCGCATCTGTCGGACAAATCCTTCGAAGTCGTCAGGATTGTCAGAGAATAATGCACTTGCCAATCCATAACGAGATCGATTTGCCACATCGATGGCCGCCTGCAGGTCCGGAACACGAATCACCTGCAGCAGCGGCCCGAAGATTTCCTCATCCTGACAGCTGGTACAGTCGGTGACATCCAGAATTCCGGCCGACACATAAGCCGCCCCCCATGACAGCGGACCTGCAGAAAGCAGCGGCACCGCACCGCCCGCCAGCAGTCGGGCCTGTGCCTGCAACACCTTGCGTGCGGCGTCCGGGGTGATCAGCGAACTGAAGAACGGCTGCGGCTGGCTGTCCGGCGGCGCGATCCGTAATTGCGCCGTCACATCAACCAGGCGCTGTATGAATTTTTCGTGATCCGGGGTCACAATGAGCCGCCGCGCACAGGTGCAGCGCTGGCCTGCGGTGATAAAGGCCGACTGAATCGTCCAGTAGACCGCCGCATCGACATTCTGCACCTGATGCACCACCAGCGGATTGTTGCCTCCCAGCTCCAGAGCCAGCAGCACGTCTGGCCGCCCGACCAGTTGCTGCTGCAGAGCGATGCCGGTTTTCAGACTCCCGGTAAAATGAATGCCATTGAGCTGCGGATGCCGAGCCAGCGCTTCCCCGGTCTCTCTGCCTCCCTGCACGAGATTGAGCACACCGGCCGGCAGTCCGGCCTGTTCCCAGAGACGCACCGTCTCTTCCGCCACCGACGGCGTCAGCTCACTCGGCTTGAAGATCACGGTATTGCCGGCCAGCAGAGCCGGCACGATCTGTCCATTGGCGATATGGCCAGGAAAATTGAACGGGCCGAACACCGCAATGATTCCCAGAGGCCGATAATGGACCCGGCCTGTCCCTAACGGCAGGGAAATCTCACAGGGAGCACGACGCTCTTCCAGCGCCTGGAGACTGATCGGAATCTTACCGATCATGGCCTGCACTTCGGTGGCCGCATCCCAGAGCGGCTTGCCGGTTTCTTCACTGATCCGCTGCGCCAGCTGCGACTGCCGCTCCTGCAGCAGCGACTGAAAGGCCTGCACAATCGCTGCCCGTTCCGAAACAGTCCTGCTCTGCCAGTCCTGAGCAGCGGCTCTGGCAGCTGTCACGGCGGCGTCCACATCCGATGCGCCGGCGGCTCGTCCAGTCCAGAGCACTTCCCCGGTCGCCGGATTGTGCGAGACCAGTTCTATCCCCTGTCCAGGGACCCAGAGACCATTCAGAAAGAGCATGTGTGAGCTTTCTGTCCTGAAAAACAAAGAACCCCTCACAAAACCTTCCGTGATCCGCTCGCGGAAAGGAAATTCTCATCATGTGAGAGGTTTTGTTCGCGGCTCAAATAGTGCCTTCCCCCCCCGAATTCGCCGGCCCACCGGCCCTGCTCATCGGACATGCTCCCCATCCATCCAGACTGGCTTCGCAGACGGCGGCTTGCCCGGTCTCTCTGTCGATTCTCTCCGCAGTTCTCTCTACTTCTCACGATCTGCCCGGTGAATTCGGCTTCAGCAACACGTGCCGGATCGGATCACCGATGGTGACCTTCAATCCCAGGGCGGTGGCCGCATTGATTTCCAGTCCGCTGTCGGTGACCGCCAGTCCTCCCCGGCAGGCGCGAAATCCCTGCACCCGGGACGAAATCAGATATTCCCTGTCGGCCGGAATGCGATCATGAATGGCAACGATCGTGCCGACACGGCTCTCGCGAATGCTGCGGATCGAATCCCGGTGACAGTGCAGCATCGGGCCCGCTTCAAAAATATCGACGCAGTTCTGATAGGCGAATCCTTCCGATTCCAGCAGGCGTCGAGCCGGACGGGTCAGCTCATGCACTTCTCCAATCACCGCCTGCGCCTCGCCCGGCAACAACGGAATATAGATCGGGTAGCGCGGCATCAGATCACCAATGAACTCCTTGTTCACAATGCTCAGATAGTCGGCCTTGGGAAACTCCAGATCGAAGAAGTGCTTGCCCAGGGCATCCCAGAACGGGCTGCGTCCCTGTTCATCAATCACTCCCCGCATTTCCGCCAGAACTTCCGGATCAAACAGCTGCGGATATTCGGCCATGAACAGAAATCGCGACAACGACAGCACCCGCCCGTTGCCTCCCTGCCGGGCGTCTGGATGCAGAAACAAACTGCCGATCTCGCACGGACCATTGTGATCTTCTTCCAGATGCAGCACCTGAATTTCCTTGCGGACATTCAGCATGCGGGATTCATGAACACTGGTCTCGATGCGATACAGATAGAACGGTTCAAATCCACCGACTTTGGAAACCAGCCCGCAGGTTCCATCGGCCTGCCGGGTCTGCGTGTTTTCGATTACGAACAGATACGACTCGCCTCCCGGTTCGCTGTCATCCAGATTCTGAAAAGAGCGCAGGCTCCCCTTCACCCGCTTTTCGAGCAGAGCACGATCCTGCGGCAGCGTGGTGAGCCCGAACGAGGTGAGCTTCGCCAGCTCCAGCAGGCGATCCAGGTCATTCAATTCGACTGGTCGGACAACATACATCGGCCCGCTCCTCATGCTGTGGAATTCTGCTCGACAAGCACCCGCGCAATGATGTCACACACGGCGTCGATCTGCCCATCCGTCACGACGCCAAAGGGGGGCAGCATGCGGATTCGAGTCGGATTCCCTCCCGCCGAAAAGGCCAGAACTCCCGCCGCGAACAACGCATTGAGTACCCGGCGCGTCCGTTCGGCACTTCCATCGAGCGGAGTGAACGCGACCATGCTTCCCAGTCCCCAGGGACCGGCAATGCAGCCCGGATGTTTCGCCTGCAGTTGTTCGAAATGCCAGGCGAAACGCTGCTGGATCTGCAGCTGGCGGGCTTGCGGCCCCGAAAATCCCGGCGTCTCCAGTCGCTGAAGAATGCGCAGGGCAGCATGAATGGAGGACGTCGAACCGGTGAATGTCTGACTGATCAACCCCGGCTGAGGCACGAAGCGGTCAGAAAACAAGGTGGCACAGACCTGCAGCAGCTTGCCGATGGTGACGACATCGGCGAATTCCTCGAGTTCAAAATGCTGAAAGGCAAAGGCCCGGCTGGTACGGCCAAATGTCTGAATCTCATCAAAGAAAATCGGCACCTGCGCTGTGCGCAGAGCCTGACACAGCCCGACCAGAAATTCGCGCGGGGCGGCATAATAGCCTCCCTCTCCCTGAATCAGCTCCATCATCATGCCGGCATGGGCTCCCGGATAGCGCTGCAGATAACCACGCAGCACATCCAGCGTGCGCGGCAGACTCCCCTGCGGATCAGCAGCATCAAAGAACGGGACATAATCGACCGGCAGCACCGTCGGCAGCCCCACCCGATTTTTGGCACGGTCGGTAATCTGCGAGGTGGCCAGCGTCCGACCGGCGAAACAGTTCTCGAATGCGAGCAGACGACCGGCCGGAGCACGCGCCTGAAACAGCAGCTTCAGCGCGTTCTCATTGGCGGTGGCCCCGCTGGTTGTCAGAAAGCAGTGCTGAAGTTGTGAGCCGGATGCGGTGGCCATGCGGACCAGTTCACGGCTGAGCGTGAGCGACGACGTGGTCTGCTGCAGATTGCCCTGCTGAATGGTGCCTTCCAGCGCGGCATCGAGGGCCGCATCGAGCAGGAAGGGAGCATGATGGCCGAATCCATGCACGCCGATTCCGGTGATCATGTCATATTTGACACTCCCATCGGCCAGCTCCACAAAGACTCCGTTCCCGAAGCCGCTTCCCAGATAAGGATAAAACAGCGTCCCGCCGCGCAGTTCCGAAAACTCCTGTAGAAGCTCCTGATATTTCACAGTCTGCCCGGATTGCGGCGGGCGGACGCCCTGCATCTGCCGCTGGGCATCGGCCAGGGCCGCCTGGAGCAGTTGTCGGGCTTCAGCCACCCGGGAGTCTGCGAGAAATCGTTCGGCTGTTAACGGTTCTGAAGACATGACGAATTTCCTTGTCGCCTGAAACGCCTCACTCCTGCAGGAACCACATTCCGCCACGCGGCGAGCGATGTTTCCTCAGGAACCAGACGTGCTGCGTGAGCCCCGGCCAGAGCCACTGACTCCAGGCTCTGCATGCATCATCAGACCGCGGCGGTGCGAGAAAGTTCGCAGCCCCGCGATCTCTCCCCATTATCCCTGAGCCTGATCCGCTCGCGACAGGCATGTGCTCATCCATGGAGGAGGTTGTGTGCGTGTCCCTTTGGAAATTGTATCCGTTCAGGGAACACGAAGGGCAGTCCGGTTTTCCGGCGCGGCACAGAGTTTGTCCCAAGAGAAGGAAATGCCTTATGGGGAGAACTTTCCCGCAGGCTGAGAGTCTTCCGGCGTGACAGGAATTCGGGCGGGCACATCCAGTTCTCCGGTGGCCAGCCGCAGCAGATAAAGGGCCGTCAGCTTAGCCCGTTCCGCAAGGCTTTCGAGCAGAACATATTCCTGCTGGCTGTGGATCTTGCCGCCCCGAACTCCCAGCGTATCGACATTGGGAACACCATGAATCGCCAGTCGGTTTCCGTCGCAGGCTCCTCCGCTAGGGGTCCAGTGCAGATCGAGTCCGAGTGCGGTCCCGCAGTCACGAATCTGGTCGAGCATCTGTCTCAACGCCGCCGACTCCACTTTGGGAGGTGACAGAAATGCTCCCACGCGCCGGCAGCCACAGCCGGTCTTCTCCTGCACCCTGGCCAGGATTTCATCGACTTCGCCCAGAACCAGAGCTTCCTGCGACGGATGCGGATAACGGACATTGAAGCGAATGATGGCCAGCCCGGGCACCATGTTGCTGGGGCCTCCTCCATCGATGCGCGCCACATTGAGCGTCAGATCAGGCCAGCGTCCATTGAGACGATGCAGCTCGATGGAAATCTCTGCAGCGGCGACAATCGCATTGCGTCCCAGAAAAAAATCCCGGCCGGAGTGTGCAGACTGGCCTTCCACCTGAATCGAAAAGTTGCCTGATCCTTTACGTGTCGAAACCAGCGCTCCATCCGGCAGGCAGGGTTCAAACAGCAGGCCGCAGTCCACCCGTCCGGCCGCCTCGGCGAAGAGTGGAGCCGAAGTCGGCGAGCCGATCTCTTCGTCACTGTTGATGATGACTTCCCAGCCCAGCTGCTGCTTCTGTTCCGGAGTCGCGATTTCTTCAAACGCCTGCAGTGCCGTGAAGAGCACCACCAGCCCCCCTTTGGCATCGGCAACGCCAGGCCCCTGCAGCGTCGAAGGATTCAGCTGGGTCCATGTCTGAAAAGAAGATTGCGGCCCATAGACCGTGTCCATGTGAATGGCGAGCAGCACCTGTCGCGGCGCGGCCGGGCGCCGGACTGCATGCAGATGAGGCCCCAGCTGATGATGCTCAAAACGCCCGTCGGCAGCGAGTTCTTCATAAGGCTGCCCCGGGATGCGCCGGACATTATCCGCGAAGGGAGCCAGTTCCGCCTGCAGAATCGACGCCAGCTCCTCGAGCCCGAGAGGATTGTGCGTGCCGGTGTTCATCCCCACCCAGGCGCGCAGGCGTGTCTCCATTTTTGCGGTCTGGGTATCGATCCAGTCCAGAATGCGCGGTTCGGACATGCAGGGCCTGAAAGGTCTGTGAAGAAAAATGTGTCATAGAAATGATAACAGTTTGATCAGATGCGCCACATCGGCAAAATCTGCCGATCACTCCACCAGAAACCGCAAGGCAATTATGAACATCAGGTTACAACATCCCATCGTCATCTGGCATGGCGTTTGAGAAGAGTTTTCCTCCGTTCACACAGGCTGTGAAAAACCTGAGACCTGGTTTGATCCTCGGGCCGGCAGCGGCCCCAACCGAAGCCAGATCTCCTCCTTTCTCAAATGGATGGAAAACGGAGGCCTCTCATGAAAATTCTCACTCTCTCTGCTGTGGCAGCGGTCGGACTGCTGTTCTTCCAGATGCCGGCATTTGCCGGCGGGCCCTTTCCTCACCACGGACGGTATGGGGCTCAGCCCTTTCATCACGGGCACGATCACGGCAGACAATGGGGAGGCGGACTCTGGAGCAACTGGAACCGCAGCTATTATCACGACACCAGCCATTATGATTATGTGCCGCCCCAGGTCATCCCGCATGGAAATCACATCCATTATCAGCCAGGCGGATACTACTGGCATCAAACCGGGCATGTGCATCACGGCAATCACATCCATTACTGATACTGATCATCCGGCAGCAGACAGAATCGCCCCTGGAGCGGGATTCTTGGACCGCGTGGCGCAAAAGACATCACGATTCTACGTCTGTTCATCAGGCGTCACGCGGTCTCAAGGGACGCGGTCTGAAATGCCGGGCCATTTCCAGAGCCTGACTTGCAGACCGCCGAAGGAAGAGTCATTGTCTTCCCTCAGGGAGAACTGCTTACGGACTGGAATGCGAACAGGATTGCGGACGCGTGTCGCCGAACGAATGGAAACCATGCTCGGTTCAGGAACTGAGCCGAATGCTGGCTGAAAACGCCGCCGGTTCGCGCTGCCCGCTGATTCCGGTCGGCGGTCGAACAGGCCTGCGCCTGGGAGGGGCGGCAGCGGCCGAAGCCCGCGTGCTGCTGACCAGCGAATTCCAGCAGGTGATCGATTACCCTGCCGACGACATGACCATTACGGTCGAAGCCGGGTTGCGCGTGGATGAACTGAACACGCTGCTCGCCGGCCATTCCCAACGTCTGCCGATCGACGTGGCACAGTCGCATCGGGCGACCATTGGCGGAGCCATTGCCGCGAACACCAGTGGTCCCGGCCGGTTCGGGCATGGAACATTCCGGGACTATGTCATCGGAATTTCGGCCGTCGATGGGCAGGGCCGGTGCTTTTCCGCCGGAGGCCGCGTCGTCAAAAATGTTGCCGGCTATGACCTGTGCAAACTCCTCACCGGGTCGCAGGGAACACTGGCGGTGATCACCCAGGTGACTCTGAAGCTGCGCCCCCTCGTCGAATGCCGCACCCTGGCCATTGCGCAGGGATTCACACCGGCTCAGGCCGATCAAATTCTGACCGCGTTGAATGTGTCGGCCACCCGTCCTGTGGCGATTGAACTGCTGAACTCGAAAGCGGCGCGGCAACTGCAGCGGGATTGTCGCCTGCCGGGAACCTGCGACGGACTGGTCCTGATTGTCGGATTCGAAGGCCGGCCGGTCGAAGTCGACTGGCAGATGGAAACCCTGCAGGCTGAACTGGCCTCTCTGGGGACGTTTCAGTGCGATGCCGTTCCAGGCGCAGAGGCCACCCGCGTCTGGCGGGCTCTGACGGAATATCAGGCGGCGTCCGATGATCCCCTGACGTTCCAGATGAGCGTGCGGCCTTCCGGCCTGCTGCCGGTTCTCGAACAGGCGACCTCTCTGGGAATTGCCGTCCAGGCGCATGCGGGAAACGGCATCATTCTGGGGCATCTGCCGGACCGGTGCGCCACGGCCGAAGCCGCTTTGGACACCTTGAAATTGCTGCAGCCCGACATGCAGGCCGCGTCCGGCCATCTCACCATTCTGAACTGCGATCAGGACTGGCGGCTGAAATTTGGCGACTTTGGTGAATCGCTGCGGCCGGAATTTCTGCATCAGCAGGTGAAACAGGCCCTCGACCCGGAAAACATCTTCAGCCGGGGACGCTGGTGGCCCTAAGAGAATGACCAGAAGAGAATGGTTCTGTAAGAATGGCTCGGAAAGAGCGCCGGAGGAGAGTGGTCAGGCCGGCAGCAACTCGCCATGATTTCTCCCGCTGTGTGCCCGTCACACGAACGGCCCCGGCACTGGCTGATCCCTTGCCCCCCTGATAAAACCTTCCCCGGTCCGCTCGCGGACAGGGAACTCTCATCATTTGAGAGGTTGTATTCGCGGCCCTAAGTCCCCCTGATAACACTTTCCCCGATCCGCTCGCGGACAGGGAACTCTCATCGTTTGAGGGGTTGTATTCGCGGCCCTGAAAAACTGTGTGAATCACTCTGACGAAGAGATGTACTCATGACGGCAAAATTTTCTCCTCCCCGCACCATGCGCTGGCTCGGCGATGCCTCCGGCCGGCTGATGCTGATCGACCAGACACTGCTGCCGGAGCACTTCCAGGAAATCGAATGCCGGACCGTGGAACAGGTCTGGGAAGCCATTCGCAAGCTGCGGGTGCGGGGAGCCCCGGCCATTGGCTGTGCGGCAGCTTATGGAGTGGTCATCGGGTTGCAGACCCTGCCGGAAAACTGTTCGCGGGCAGAATTCGACACCCGGCTTGCGGACGTGACCGGGTCTTTGGCCGAAAGTCGCCCCACGGCCGTGAATCTGTTCTGGGCACTGGACAGAATGCGGGCCTGCGCAAAACGCAACACTGACCTGAGCCCGGCAGAAATGCATGCCGCCCTGCTGCTGGAAGCCCAGGCCATTGAAGCCGAAGACCGGGAAATGTGCGCGGCCATTGGACAGCATGGAGCCGCATTGATCGAGTCTGGCATGGGAGTGTTGACCCATTGCAATGCCGGAGGACTGGCCACCGCCGGAGACGGCACTGCCCTGGCCATTTTGTTTGCCGCCGCCGTGCAGGGAAAGCAGATTCAGGTGTATGCCGATGAAACCCGTCCGCTTCTGCAGGGAGCCCGGCTGACCACCTGGGAACTGCAGCAGCGGGGAGTTCCCGTCACGCTGATCTGCGATTCCATGGCCGGCTGGGTCATGAAAGAGAAACGGGTGCAGGCGGTCATCACCGGGGCAGACCGCATTGCCGCCAACGGAGATTCGGCCAACAAGATCGGAACCTATTCACTCTCTCTGCTGGCCCGGGCGCATGGCATTCCGTTTTATATCGCCGCCCCCAGCAGCACGTTCGACCTGAACCTGAAGTCCGGGGAGGACATTCCAATTGAGCAGCGCGCCGCCGATGAAATTACGCAAGGCTTCGGCAAGCAGACCGCTCCGCAGGGAACCCAGGTTTACAACCCGGCCTTCGATGTCGCTCCGGCCGAAATGATCTCGGCAATCATTACGGAGAAAGGGGTCATTCAGCCGGTGAATGAAGCCGAAATCCGTCGTGTGCTGCACGCCTGAAACGAACCGGCGCGAAGTGCGTCGGCCTGCCGGAGCGATGACTGCCAGATCAATGCGTGCCGGCCGGCTCGATCCACTGCAGTCCCCAGGCCAGAGCAATGCCCAGCAGCAGGGCGATGCTGAGCCGCACCCGATGATGGGAGTGAAATTCCATCTCCGGCAGCAGATCGCTCAGGGAAATACACAGAAAGACCCCGGCTGAAAACGCCAGCATGCTGCCGATCAGCATGCGCTGCTGCTCCACCAGCACTCCGGCCCCCAGAAAGAACAGAATGGCCCCCAGCGGGCACATCATCGCAAACGCGGCATTGACGAATGTCTGCCAGCGCTGCGGCCAGTGGGCTCCCTGCATCAGCGATGTGATCGACAGTGCATCCAGCGGCTTGTGCAGCACGATTGCCAGAAAAGTGCCGAGTCCCAGCAGCCAGCCCCCCTGCTGATGCATGGCCGCCCCGGTCAGGCTCGCTCCCAGTGCCAGGCCATCAATGAGCGTGTGCAGGGAAAGCCCGAGAAAAACTCCCAGCCAGTCGAGCTGAGCGGTCTGGGCCGGCAATGCTCCGGCAGGCCCCCCGGCATGACCATGACCATGACCATGACCATGATCATGGTCGTGGTCGTGGCTGTGATTGTGAGCAGGGGCGGCCGGAAGATGTTCATGCTCATGCTGATGAAAGTGGAACGCCCGCAGCAGAAAGAACATGACCACCATCCCCAGCATCAGGCAGATGCAGACATGATTGATCTGGCTGGCCCCCAGTGTGGACAGGGCATGCGGCAGCAGATGAAAAATCGCGATGCCCAGCATCAGCCCGCCGACAAAGCTGATCAGGGTCTGCATGCGTTTGTGCGTCAGCCGCACCAGCGACGGCAGTTTTCCGCCGATGAGTGAGGCGGCGACGATCAGCACGCAATACACAGCCAGGACCAGAAACGTGGATGTCATCGGCATAGTCTCGTCCTGCAGTTCGAAATCTTCGGGCGCGCCGGACGATGACATTTCAGTTTGAAATTTCAGAGCGTGCCGCGCCAGCCAGTGCCTTCCATATCCCCCTGAGCGAACATCATGCAGGGGAGTCCGTCTGGTTCAGGCACAGGCACAGGCACAGGCACAGACTCCCTCTGCAAGGTCGACGGCAGCGGAACTGGACCCGGCGGAGAAGAATCGGGCATTCTATCGAGGCGCAGGGGAATTCCTCCACCGTTCCAGAGGCCTCAGACAGTCGAAAAACACGGAAGCCGACCAGAGAATTCCAGGACAGCGGGAAAAACAGGAAAAGCCGCCCTGTGCAGGGCACAGAGCGGCCGATTTCTTCACCGAACATCCACAGCCGACTGACGGCTTACTGGCAGCAGGGAGCGCCGGCCACACAACAGGCGGCCCCTTCTTCGCAGCAGGGAGCAGCGGCTTCGCAACAGTCAGCCCCGTCACCACAGCAGGCGGCCGTGACTTTGCAGCAGGCGGGCGTGGCTTTCAAGGCCGCGTTCACGGCCGACGTATTGACCAGCAGTGAAGCCACGCTCACATGCCCCTGCACGGAAGGAGTTGCAGGACAGCACCCCGCAGCCGGGGCACAGCAGCTGGCTCCCGCCACACAGCAGGCAGCTTCCGGGCCGCAGCAGGGACCGTCAGGACAACAAGCCCCCTCAGGACAACAGCCCGCCCGACCAGAAAGAGCTTTCTGATCAGGGGAGGCCGTCCCCATGGAGACGACGAGCAACAGCAGGCAGAGCGTGCCTGCCAGAACGGAAAAAGTCTTTTTCGACATGGAATGACTCCCCAGGGTCATGGTTTGTAAAGAGTGCGGGAGTCTGCATGGCACCCCGGCCGCCTGTTCCGATATCTGTTCCGATATTCAGACAGACCAGGCCGTGAAACGGCCCCGCGCAGAACGTCCCGATCAGACAGGGGAAACCTCAGGGTTCCCCTTCACACACAATCCGGCTTGAGAGCGCTTCACTCCCGCATGGGCCGCGTTCCGCCACGCGGTGCAGGCGTTTCATCGGACGAAACTCGCCTCGCAAAAGCAGAAAGCCGGCAGGCACAGGCGAGAGCAACCTGCTCCAGTTGCCGGTTTCGCTGGTGCGCAGTGCGGACCGCGCAGCAGCCAGCTCAGCAATTGTGTGCAGACTTGGGAGGGGGAACATCTGGACGGTCGCTCTGCGACAGCATCGATTCATTCAGAATCGTGACAGGCTGGACCAGCCCGGGAATGGAGACCGCGATTTCCCGGCTCAACAGCATCGGGGCCGCCCCGGCCGGAGTCCCGCAGCACGAAGAGGAACAGGGGCAGCTCTGCTGGCTGCATCCATTTTGTGGGACAGGTTTCTGAGCCAGCACCGGTTTCTGAGCCTGTCCCAGACGTTGGCCACCGTGTGACAGGTACCGGTGCGTCGAAATGGCCTCCGGCTTGGCACAGCAGCTCTTTTTCGTCGGGGCCGGCACCAAGATCTGGCAGCAGCAGGAACCGGACGTCAGACAACAGGCTGACGCCGACTGCGAAATGCCACAACATCCCTGAGCAAGCGGCAGACCTCCGGCAGGCACGCCTGCGGTCAGCACGCACAGATTCAGGATGAGGACAAGCAGCGTCTTCATAACGAATTCAGTCTATGCCTGGCGAACCGGTTCCTCAAGAGGAGATCTGAGTGTCCAGAACCGGATCGGGAAGAGGAGGCGAGGAGAGATTTGACGCGGTTCACCCGCATGGGTAATCTGCGTGGAGTTTGCGGCCTCTTTCGGGGGGACGCAGGCAGCGGATTTTGCCGGTTATTTTCCGAAACGGTATTCCCCGGAAAATGATGGTTTTGCCCAAAGTCGCGACGTGGCAAATCCGATTCTTATTGGCACCACGAGGGCGCAGTAGCCAAGTGGCCTAAGGCGACGGATTGCAAATCCGTTATTTCCCCGGTTCGAATCCGGGCTGCGCCTCCTCAACTCCTGACATGGCAAGCAATTGCGGTGTCAGGAGTTTTTTATTTCCCGGGATCAAGATCACGCCTCGACGCCTGCCGGCCGCTTCCGTCCAGAGACTCGCAATAATACCTGATTCACCAGCCTCGCCTGCTTCACACTTGCGACAGGGCCTGCTGCAGCCGCCACCACGCAGCCTCGACCGGGAAAAACTGCGAGTAATACAGCCTGTCATAGGCGTAGTGAGCGATGAGCCGGTTCAATCCCTGGGCGCGGGCGCGCAGCGTTCCGGCTTCCGGAGCCAAAGTCACAATCCATGCGGCATAACAGGGCTCGCGGACCAGATTGCATTCGACTCCCCGTCGCGGCGAAAGTCGGCCAAACTTTTTCAGCTGGGCAATTGCCAGGGCCTGGGCTTCATGTTCGGTCGCCTGCGGAGTCCAGTCGGCATTCATCAGCCGCCAGTCCGGTTCGAACCGGCTGGAGTCATCGTTGTGAAATTCCAGTGCCAGGGGAAGGCTTTCATTCGCCAGGATGGCGCTGGCTTCCAGTCCCTGGGCATAAGCCTGCTTCCGCATCGGGTCCGTTTCCATCTCCCAGAGTCCGCGAATCGAAGCCACCCCTCCGGCCGACGTCCAGGAATGTCTGCCACCGTGCTCGAACACCATTCCCCGCTGGCAGATCTCCAGACGCGATAGGTTTTCCTTGCCGCCGCGTTCGTGCAGGGCGTTGAGATAGCGCTGGTTCCAGGCCGCATCGCTGGTGACCTGATGCATCAATTTGCAGACAAACAGCAGCCGCGGGGCATTTTCGAAGGCCATCGAACCGAAACCGCCACGGATATTGAACGGCGATTCCGCCGGCATCCGCCATTTTAGATTCACAATGGCATCGGCCGTGGTCGTGAGATGTTTCCGGATGCGCGCACGCTCCTCAGCTGTTGCCAGGCCGGATTCCAGATAGCGCCAGAGTCCCCAGAACCAGGGAAGTGTCTGATCATTGGATCCCATCGGGTAGTGCGAGCGTCCATCTGTGCCCACCCCGCGCCCGACAAACCCGACCACATGACTGATGGAGTTCAGAAACAGCAGTCCTTCCATCAGCCGCCGGGCTCTGGCAGCATCATCAGCGTGGCGACTGGCCTGCCACCGCAAGACTGCAGCATCCATATAGATGCCGTTGAACATGGCTCCATTCTCGATCGGACTCCACCAGCCCAGGGCATTCGGCTTCCCCAGACGGCACTCCTCAGGTGTCGGGATGGCGACAGAACCATCGAGACTGGTGAAATCGAGCATGACTCCCTGGGCATCGAAAAAACGGCGCTGCAGTTCGGCATGAGCCAGTTCCGCGCCGGCTTGCGCCGCATCGGCAGCCTGAGCCCGGGATGACGCCCCGGCAACAATGATTCCGGTCGCCAGTGATCCCAGAAATGTACGACGGGAGACTTCAGGCAGAGAGAATTTCATCGAGGGCCCTGTCCGTGTTCGCGCGGCGATTGTCGAATCGGTTTTGATTGATTCGTGGCAGGCGCACTATGCCGGACAAATCACTCAAAGACAAGGGGCGAGAAATTGAACCCGTGCGATCGGGCCCCCGGAATGATCCGCTGCAGCAGCTGCGGGGTGACGCGGGCGGAATTGTCGTTGTCGTGTAGACAGATGATCGACCCGGAACGGTGATACTTCTGATAGACCTTTTCCAGGCGATCCACGTCCGGCACCGGGCTGTAATCCGGCGGCAGCAGATCCCAGAGAACCACTCTGGCCCCCCGATCCCGGGCCCAGTGGCGAACGGTCCAGGTGACATGGCCATAAGGAGGCCGCACCCAGGGGACAGGAGCCCCTGCCAGATCTTCCAGAGTCTGCTGGCAGTGATTGAGTTCGGAAAGGAGTTCTTCTTTGGAGCACTTCCAGAAGTCGGCATGCGTCCAGGAATGATTCCCGATGGCATGTCCCCGGGCCAGAATTTCCCGGACCAGTTCCGGCCATTGCCGGGCCCGTTCTCCGATCAGAAAGAACACGGCCGGCACCTGATGTTCGTCCAGCACATCCAGCAGGGCGGGTGTGCCTGTGGGATGAGGACCGTCATCGAAAGTCAGGGCCAGACGGGTCGCCGGTCCCGGCAACCGGCAGACCACCTGCGGCAATCGGGAAAAAATGCGGCGGGGAACCTCGGTGGCCAGCCAGTCACGCACGCGCATCGGCACGGTGAGTCGATCGCTCGTTTCAGGATTCCCGAAGCCCATATGCTGCGCCCGTTCCAGCAAGGTCTGCGAAAAACGCAATCAGGCCGGGTGAATTGGCTTCACCCAGCCTGCATGCAACACTCGAATTTTCGTGCCCCGACAGGCTCAATCCAGGTCGGGACCGTCTTCCAGCAGGCGGTCGAGCCCGGGAGCGTTATCTGCCGCGACGACCACGTTGTGGGAAGCATCGAGATAGATTTTATCGGTCTGGATTTCTTCCAGCACGGTCGCCATCGAGGGCTTGCCCTGGCATTCGACCAGTGGTGGCGATCCTCGATTCAGTTGAACGAGCCGTTTCTGAATCAGAGTGGAGAGCTTGAACCGGCCACCGACTTTTTTGGCCAGTTTGTCTTCTTTCAGCTCATCGAGCATGCAGTTCCGCCTCCCTCGATGCCAGCAGCTGCCGGATTTCTCCGACAGCCCGATCGAGATCATCGTTAATCACCCGAAATTGGTAGGAAGCTGCGTATTGTAACTCTTCCGATGCGGTCCGCAACCTCCGCTGAATGACTTCCTCGGTCTCGGTTCCCCGGCTCCGCAGCCGCCGCTCGTACTCCTCCTGCGAGGCCGTCTGCAGAAAGACGGAAAGTGCGTCCGGGTAAAGCTTCATGACATTGGTGGCCCCCTCGACGTCAATTTCGAGCAGCACCCATTTGGCCTGTGACTGAATGCGGTGAATTTCAGAATTCAACGTCCCGTACAAATGTCCACTCTTGTGGACCTCCGCCCACTCCAGAAACTCCCCCGCCTGCAGGCGACGCTCAAATTCGTCGCGCGACAGAAAGTAATAGTCTTTGCCGCTCACCTCGCCGGGACGGGGAGCCCGGGTGGTGGCCGAAACCGACATTTCCAGCGGAACAGGTGCCGACTCCAGCAGCCGTTTGACAATGGTGGTTTTTCCGGCACCGGCAGGGCCCGAAAGAACAAGCATTCGGGAAAGAGGGGCGGAAAGTGAATCAGACATGGCTTCAGGTGACGCGAACACAGGAAAGAATGCCTTGCCAGGCAGGGGCCTTGTCAGGCAGAGAAGGTTCCCGCAGACTGTATCGCGTCGGATAGGGCATTCCAAGTTGCCGTTGCTTCGGAGCGGCCTGATGTCCGGAATTCAGAACAGAGAGGCCACAGGGCCGACGCCCCCTGATCTCATTGCCAAACCATTTTCATTACCAAATCACCAATTCGCACTGGCCAGCCACATGGCGGAAAGACAGGGAATGCTGCTGCGAAACAGGCCTGGAATCTCGAAAAAATGGGCGTGCCAGCCTCTCCTGGCACTGCTGGCTTACGCCGGAATTGTCGGCATTCTGTGGGCACAGCCATCCAGAGCGGCCCGACCGAAACCCCGACCACCGGCAGACAGGGCGGCGGATGGCGCAACAGGGCAGCCATTGACCGGAAATGATTTTCTAAAGGCCCTGAATCGGCCGCTACTGGCCAATCGGGATCTGACTCCATTGCGGGCAGCCCTCGGACGCCTCGCAGAAGAACGGTCGGTCGTGATGCTGCTGGACCGCCGCATCGACCCGACGCAACTGGTTCCCGTCGACGTGCAGGCCCCCTTCTTCGACGCCGGAATTGAAACGCTGGTGCAGCCGTTTGCCGGGGTCTCGATTGTGGCGGATACCGTGGTTGTCGCCCCAGTACCGGTCGCACAAACAGTGCGCACCCGGGTGGCCTTGTCCGCAGAAGAACTCGATCAGGCGCTGAAAACCAATCTGAATCGGAAATTCGAACTCGCCCGCCGGAAACCGCTGACCTGGCCGATGCTGACAGAGCCACGCCGGTTGCTGCAGCAAGTCGCGGCCGGTTATGGACTGACCTGCGAAAATCTGGAGCAGATTCCCCATGATCTCTGGGCGGCAGGCGGTCTGGCCAATGCCAATGCGGCGGAAGCCATTCTGCTGATTGCGATGCAGTTTGAACTGGAACCACACTGGCTGGATGACCGGCGGTTCGAACTGGTGGCGGAAAAAGAACACCCGCAACTGACGCAGACCCATCTGGTTCGGGGAATGAGCCCGCAGCAGGCTCTGGAGAAGGTGCAGGCCCGCTGGCCGGAACTCGATGTGGCCGTTTCCGGCAAGGGACTGGCAGTCATCGCGCGGGAGGAAGAACAGCAGGCAGTGGCCGTGCTGCTGGGAAACCGGCTCGCTCGCAAGGTTCCGGTCTCGGTGCAGGCGACCGAATTGAGTCGCCGCCGCTTCACCCTGCGGATGATCGATCGTCCATTTCAGGAATTGATGGACGTACTGGAAAAGCAGGGAGTCAGCGTGCAGCAGAACGATTCTGCCCTGGAACAGGCCGGAATTGATCTGCAGACCCGAGTCAGCCTGGAACTGGACAATGCGACGATCGAGCAGCTCCTGGAGAATGCCTGCCAGCCGCTGAAGCTGGGATTCACTGTACAGGGAACAACGATTTCGCTGTTTCCGGACAAAAAGTGAGCCTGAACGTCCCGGCGAGGCGAGCCGCCTGAGAATGCGGAAATCTTTGATGGCATTATCTTTCGACCCTGATGACGTTGATCCAGAAGACCGGCCCCCCTTGTGGGCCGCCCTGCAGGGCCGGAACCTGAAGAAAGCCTGGCAATTGCTACGGGCCGGGGGCAGCCTGGACGACGTGATCGAACCGGACGGAAGCACATTTCTGCATGCCGCCGTGCAGGATCAGGACCGGGAGATGATCGAATTCTTTCTGGATCACGGATGCCCCCTGCCACTGGAATCTTTCGACGAAGTCGCACATACGCCTCTCATGTGGGCCGCAGAAGAAGGTCAGCTGGAGAATGCGGAAATGCTTCTGGCGGCAGGGGCGAATCCCAATGCCCATGACGAAGCACGAGCGGGAAACACGGCACTCCGGGAAGCCGTGCAGGGCGGGCATCGCAAAATGGTCCAATTACTCCTCTCGCACAGCGGAGATCCCGCAATTCCCGGCTGGATGGGAATTTCCGCCGTCGACCAGGCAGACATCGAGATCGCCGGAGGCCTGAATTCCCGACGGGCAGAACGAATCCGGAAGCTGCTGAAAGATTATCCGCGTCCCCTGCGAGACCCGGCGACCGGGAATGGATGATTTTCCGCCAAGGTCGAATTCAATTCGCCCGGCAGGTCGTTTAATCTACGCAGGGATTCGGAAACCCTGCCGCGCGCCGGGATGCCGAATCCGTCGCGCCGGCAATGTGCCGTCAAATTCATCGTAAAGACTTGAGACGAATCCACCATGGCCAAGAAGAACATGATCGTCGCCCAGTCGGGCGGTCCTTCCCCTGTGATCAACAATACCCTGCGCGGGATCGTCGAAACCGCAAAGCAGATGGATGAAATCGGCACCGTCTATGCCGGCTGGCATGGGATCGAAGGAGTGCTGAAGGAAGAACTGCTCAACCTGACCGATCAGTGCGCAGAAGAAATCGCCCTGCTGCGGACCACTCCTGCCGCCGGCTCGATCGGCACCTGCCGGTACAAGCTGAAGGAAAAGCAGACCGAAGATTTCGACCGCATCATGGAAATCTTCAAGGCCCACAACGTCGGGTACTTCTGCTACATCGGCGGAAACGACTCGATGGACACCGCCAACAAGGTGGCCAACATGGCCCGGCAGCGCGGGCTGGATGTCTGCGGCATCGGCGGTCCCAAGACCATCGACAACGATGTCGGCGACAGCGAATTCAAGCTGGTCGACCACACCCCCGGCTACGGTTCCACCGCCCGTTACTGGACCCATTACGTTCAGCAGGCGAACGAAGAGAACAATGGCTCCTGCCCGGCCGACCCCGTCCTGGTGATGCAGGCCATGGGCCGGAAGATCGGTTACATTCCGGCCGCTGCCCGTCTGGCCGACCCGAAGCGCGAAATGCCGCTGCAGATCTATCTGGCCGAGCGGAAGGTGACGATTGATCAAATCTTCGAAAACATCAACAAGAGCCTGAAAGAGCATGGCCGCGCGATGGTCGTGGTCAGCGAAGGGCTCGAAATCGAAGGTCTGAAGATTCCGGAAGAGTTCATTGTCCGCGACTCCTTCGGGCATGCGATGCTGTCTTCCAGCAAGATCACCGTCGCCCAGATGCTGACGAATGCCCTGAATGAACAGAAGCTGCCCGTGAAAGGGGCCGCCCGCTGCAACGTGCCCGGCACTCATCAGCGCAACGACATGGTCTATGCCAGCACGGTCGACCTGGAAGAAGCCTATTACGTCGGGCAGAAGGCCGCGCTGCTGGCCGCTGCCGGTGAGCATGGCTACATGGCGACCATTCTGCGGGCGGACAAAGACAACTACCGCCCGGTGTACGACAAGGCCCCGCTGAGCGAAGTGGCCGAAAAGGATCGCCACTTCCCGAGCGAGTGGATCAGCAAGTGCGGCACCGACGTGACTGACGAGTTTGTGAAATACGCCCGTCCGCTGATCGGAGACAACTGGGTGAGCGTGCCGATGATCGACGGCCGGCTGCGGCTGGCCCGGCTGAACACCAGCAAGGAACTGTTCGCAACTCAGAAGCTGCCGAAGTACACCCCGCAGACAGATCGGAAATAAGCACGAAAGCGAAATGCCGAACCGCACTCAACCGAGTGCGGTTTTTTTGTGTCGTGAAGACAAGTTCCGATCAAATTGCGTCCGACTTTTTCGAGTTACATCTTCGACAAAGCAACTGAACATTCGTCTCAGAGTTACTTCCGCCCCGGGCAACGGGAATAATGTGATCGTACTCCAGGTAGTCATCCGCGCTACATTCCACACAACGGCCACCATAAGTTTGCCAAACTCTCTGTCGCACATCGCGTGGGATATGGCGACTGGGCGCGGAAGCCCCTTGTTGAACCATCGTTTGATTCGCTCTTTTGGTTGCGCAGGAGAGAATCATGCAGGCTGCCTTGGGATCGTCAAGGAAATGCAGGCAACCGGTCGCCTTCTTCGGACCTTGGATATTGGCCTTGTTCCCAGAGACCTTAATGGAAATCAGAGATCGCAGCCCCACGACGAATGGCTTTTCGGCCGATGAAAAAATGAGGCGATCATCTGTTATTGTGATGGTCCCTCGATACTTTCGAACATCAGGCCCATTTTTCAAATAATGAGTTTGTTCGCAGTGTGCCCTGCCTTCAAAATGGACCAGTTCGCCGGCCTTCAGTTCCACCTGAAATGGCCCCTGCAGCGACGGGAGCTGACCATCTTCTATCAGAGTTAACCTTTGAATTTCTTCAATTTCCACATAGACATACTCGCGAAAATCTGCCGGCAGGGCCAACTGTGTGATCAGATGTTTTAACTGGCTTTCTTCGGCATCCGTTATTCGTCCGTCCGATTTCGCGTCTGCCAAAACGTGCTCAACAAAACGTCGGCTGTGCGGTGAAATAATCTGAATTGCTTCATCTCGGCTCAGACCCAGGTTTTCCGCACTTTGCAGAAAACTGCTCCACTCCTTGTCCAACAACTTTCCGTCTCGAATCGCCCCCAGAAAAATTGCCTGCAAGAATGATTCTCCCTGGTAGGCAAAAAAATCCTTAAGCATCGAGCGGGTGTCATGCCCGAGCCATTTTGCAATGGAATTCAGCTTTTCCTTTTCCACGCCATCAATGTAGCCGTCCTGCATGGATTGCCCGAGTACGATTTCAAAGGCAGCTTTCCCGTACTCCTCATGTAATTGACGAATGACCTTTTCGTTCAGCTCCAGCACTTTTTGCAGCCAGCTCAGCGTGCGATCTTCTTTCTCGGTGATAGACTGGTCTTCCCAGAATCGCACCAGATATCCGCGATAGACATCTTCCTTTGCCGCAAGAATGTCCGCGGGAATCAAATCTTTTCCAGCCAGAGTCGCACTCAGGCTGAACTGATCCTTTTTGTTTGAGATCTCGCGACGAAGAAGTTTGGCAACCCGCTCAACTCTCAATTGCTTCTCAGGATCAATGAGTTTTTCGACCCCACTCTTCAGCCATTTCAGAAAAGTGCTGCTGCCCGCTGTCATTCGAATCTCCGGCTAACTGGCCACGCCTCTGATGCCATAGTCCATCGTCATAGGATGACGCAGATGGCGACGAATACAATGGTGTTCACTCCAGTCGCTGAAGCCAATGGCTCAGGCACACAAACCCCGGAAAGAGCCGTCGGCTCTATGCGAAATAGCGGATCGCATTGCGGAACAACTGCATGCCGGCCCCTTCGCCCCGCAGGTTCAGTCGGGTCCACTGCGGATGCTGCGTGGCGAACAGAAATCGCTCAGGATGCGGCATCAGTCCCAGCACGCGGCCGGTTTCATCACCCAGGCCGGCAATGTTGGCGACCGCCCCGTTCGGGTTGATCGGAAACTCTTCGATCCGATCCCGGGCGACCTGTGATTCGCCCACATACTGCAGGGCCAGCTGACCGTTCGCCTTCCAGCGGTCAATGACCGCGGGATCACGCACCACCAGCCGCCCTTCCCCGTGCGCAATAGGACAGGCGAGCGTCTCAATTCCCTTCAGGAACACGTTCGTGGTCGAAGCCACCTTTAAGGTCACCCAGAGATCGGTATAGCGTCCGTTGGCGTTCCAGGTGAGCGTGGCCTCCGGCTCGGCCTGCGATTTCGGCCAGCCCTGCGGCCCGCCGGGAAGAATTCCGGCTTTCAGCAGCACCTGAAATCCATTGCAGATCCCCAGGGTCAGTGTGTCGCGCTGCAGAAACGTGCCGATGGCGTCTGCCAGACGGTTCCGCAACTGAGCGGCAAACACCACGCCGGCCCCTACGTCGTCCCCATAGCTGAATCCGCCAGGGATGCACAGCACCTGATAGTCGTTCAGCAGTTCCGGGGTTTCCAGAATGCGAAACAGGTGCACACGCTCGGCCTGCCCTCCACACTGCTCAAATGCAAAGGCGGTTTCGTGATCGCAATTGGTGCCAGGGGCTCGTAAGACGCAGACGCGCGGGGTACTCATGGACTTCAGATTCCCTTGTGTTGATCCAGCCTGTCATTCTAGAGCAACCTGCCCAATTCTTATACCGTTCGGCATTACGGGAAAAACCGGTTTCCGAAAGGGGGTCGCCCCCAAGCCTGCTTTCCGCCGGAATGCACCTGCCGCAGCAGAACACCGCACAGGCACCTGCAAAACAAGCAGCCGCAGCAGCAGCGGGACGCCAGAAAAACAGCCTGCGGTCATCAGAGAATTCTGATGTGTCCGGCGTGCCCGGTTCCCTGCCTGCTGTCGCGCTCCGTGTTCATCGGCCGATTCAGGGAGTCGTCAGAGGTGGAGGGAGAAGCGGCGCAGGATTCGCCTGCGGCGCGCGAGGCACCGGCAGCGGGCTCTGTGCCCCGGAAGCAGCATCACTGGTCGGCAACGGAGGAATCACCGGCTCTTTCACTCCTGATCCGGTCGCCGAAGGAGACGCGACAGGTGTCTCTGCCGGAGCGGATGGAATGCGGGGAACGGGTGGAGCAGGCGTCGCTTTTTTCTCCGGGGCCGCTGTCCCGGCCTGCGGTTTCGCCCCTGCAGCGGCCGGCTGAGACACCGGCACGGCACGCGGGGCCAGAAATGCCAGCAGGAATGGCTCCTGCCCGGTCAGCATCACTGCGGTCTCGAGAATCGTCTGCGCCTGGGGATCGTTATCCAGATACAGAAATGCTCCCAGCAGAAACAACCGGTTCGGATCGCGGACATCCTGCAGGGTCCACTCGGCCACCCGTTCTTTGACTCGGGCTTTTTCGAAGGCATTCTGAGCCCCGAACACTTCGTCCAGAGTGGCGGAATGCTGGAAGAAGGTCGGATCGATCGCGGTCGCCAGTTTCATCTGGTCCACCGCTTCCAGATACCGCCCGCGCGCGGCCAGTGAGACCGCCAGCCGATAACGCGGATCAGGCCGATCCCGGGCGGCATCGATCGCCTTGCGATACCGCTCCGAAGCCGCCAGATAATTCATCATCTGGAACTGCAGATCTCCCTGCGTCTGAAATTGAAAACTGTTTTCCTGCGCCTTCGGAGTCGACGGGGGGATGATCTCCGGAGAGGGTGAAACATTGCCGAACTGGGTCGGCTGTTTTCCAAACAGAATGCCGCTTTCCGGCAGACCACTGCCAGGCAGACCGCCGGGAAGTCCACCGCCGGGAAGTTCACTGCCGGGCAACGGCTGCAGCACCGGAGGAGTCACTCCTCCCAGAACCGGTCCTCCCAGGGGGGGCAGTCCTGTCGCGGGTGCCCCAAAATTATAATTGGTGAAAGAGTTGTAACGGGCTGTGCTGGGATAATAGATGTATCCCTGCTGCGGATAGGTAAAGGGGTCAAACCCCATGAACACCTGCGGCCCGAAACCCCAGCCTGGCCAGTTCCCCCGACCGCCGCCTCCCGGAGTCCCGGGGTATCCATTCACAAACTGCAGACCTGACCCATTGCTCCCTGGACTCGGACGCCCATACTGCAGCCGGTACTGATATTCGGCCTGGGTCGGACCATAAGCCCGGCCTCCGAAGCCCATCACGGTCGGATAGGATCCGGATTGAGCCAGCGCGGCCGTCGGCCCCGCCCCTGTCATCAGAAAACAGGTTGCGAGGAAACATGCAGCAAAGCTCGCGCGTGGAGTCGACATGACAGCGCACCTTCCCGGCCCGATTCCTGCCTCCAATTCTACCGTTTCTGACGGCAGGTTGCGCCGAAAATCGAGCGTTCTCAAACAATTCCCCTCCGCATGAAGTCACCGCAGAGGATTTCGCCACAGGCCTGAGTGCCAGCCAGCACACACCCGGCAAGACGCTCCGCTCAACAGACTGCTGACAATACCTGATACCCCTTGAGTGAAAGGCCGCTCCGGCGAAGCGCTGCATGCAAGGCAACACCCGGACAGCATCAGACTCGCAGTGTCGTCTTCGCAGTGTCGTCTTCGCAGTGTCGTCTTCGCAGTGTCGTCTTCGCAGTGTCGTCTTCGCAGTGTCGTCTTCGCAGTGTCGTCTTCGCAGTGTCGTCTTCGCAGTGTCG
>Ga0182738_1000120_pt1 | contig 134982 bp, 109 predicted proteins | sample eDN5th30CBELigMG_FD_128876 | JGI IMG/M metagenome (GOLD analysis project Ga0182738, IMG submission 128876) | Enriched Miracle-Growth compost microbial communities from Emeryville, California, USA - eDNA 5th pass 30_C BE-Lig MG (version 2)... ...
CGCCCTGCAAATGCAGGCAAAAGTGCAGGAAGAAAAGGAATTGCTGGAGCAGTATAAGAATAAAAGCTATCTTTATGGCAGACAAGCTCAGGACCTGCAATCGCATACTGCAGCATTAATACGCCGTCACGAGCAGACCGCTGCGGCCGACATGAAAGAAGCCGCCTTGCATCGTCAAATGGCATTGAAGCTTGATGAAAACCATGCCGCATCCGATCGCCAAAACCCGGCAATGTGAGTGAACCGCGGCAAGGATAAAGGATAAGCCCGGTTTTCAATAACTCACCTTTGAACGCCGGGCTATCCTCCGAGCGGGTCTTGCGGCGATCGTAAATCCGAGTCGTGGCAATATTGGCAGGCTCCAGCCACTCCTGTACCCTGGTGATGCCTGCGCGGTTATCCAGAGCATTGGTTGCGGCGCATCACGTGCAGCCCCATGTTCTCTCCAAAAATCCTCAAAAGGTTATGGTCCTTTCAACCCTTATCCCTTTATTTTATTTGCCGATCAAACGTTCAATAGCCGCGGTTAACTCAGTCACGATAAGCGGCTTGGCGAGATGTGCTTGATAGCCAGCCTGAATCGCGGCATCTTTGTCAGTTGGACCAGCAAAGGCAGTTAAAGCTAAGGCAGGCAAATCCTCGCTAGTACAGCCTCTCGCACGAATCCTTTTTATTAATTCGTAGCCATCCATGTCTGGCATACCGATATCACTGACAAGTACTTCGGGATGGAACGACTCAAGAGCTTGCAATGCAGCAGCACCCGATTCGACTGTAATTACTTCGGCACCATAAGCCTGGAGAACTTCCGCCACGAGGTCACGTGTATCTGCTATGTCATCGACAACCAGAATACGACGGCCCGTCAATATGGCAGAAAATTCCTTTTTTTCTGGTTCGTTTGGAGAATCTCCCTTTTCCGGTAACTTCCGGCAATGCACGGGAAGTGAAACGGTAAATCGAGCACCCCTATCCCGCCCCGGGCTTGAAGCATAGATATCCCCGCCATGCAGTTTGACGAGGTGCTTGGTAATCGAAAGACCAAGCCCAAGACCTCCATAACGACGGGTAATGGAAGCGTCCTCTTGCCCGAATTTGTCGAACACGTGTGGCAGGAATTCCGGGTCAATGCCCACTCCATTGTCTGATACGACTACCTCAAAGTGGGAACCAGTCTGGCTTAACGTTACTTCAATGTGTCCACCTTGAGGAGTGAATTTAGTGGCATTAGTAAGCAGATTAATAAATACCTGCTGCAACCGATGGGGATCGCCCTGCATAAAGCCGACGACAGGATGAAATACCTCGGAGAGCATTATTTGTTTGTGCTCTACCGCAGACCTTACTGACTCGACCGCTGCCTCCACCACTTGTCTTATCGAGACCAGTTGCAGTTTTAGGTGCAGTTTTCCTGTCACTACTAAGGAAGTATCAAGAAGATCTTCAATTAGCTTTGCCTGTAGTTGAGCGTTTCTTTCAATTATGTTTAATGAGGAAAGCAGGTCCGGTTCGTTACGATGATGAAACTTTAGCAATTGAGTTCGTCCGATTACAGCGGTAACAGGAGTGCGCAATTCATGCGACAAGACGGCTAAAAATTCATCTTTCATTTTGCTCGTCTGCTCCGCTTCATGGCGTCTTGCACGTTCGACTTCCAGCACCCGGTTACGAAGGGATATGTCCCGCAAGACAAGTGAGGTTCCGACGAGACTGCCCGTATTACTATCGTGAACGCCCGACATTAAAATCTCTAAGTCTAGGTTGCCATGGGGAAGAGAGCATTTTATCTCGGCCGTTAGCGTCCGGATTCCCGCATGAATTCTCTCCAGGCATGAATCTAGGGACGACGACCAAAAGGGAAGTTTCGCGACGTGTATTCCGTAAACAGAGCCAGCGCTTTGCTGGAATAGCCGTTCAGCGGCCCTGTTCCAATACAAAACAGTGTTACGGATATCCAGCGAGATAGTGGGATCTTGCGATTGCTCCAATAGATTTGCCAGATAATGCTCGGATACAGCCATGCGCCGGTATTGGATACTGTCAATCGGTTTGGGAGCGGATAGCGTAAGGTTTGCCCGATCGAGCGTTGTGCGGAGACGTACACGCTGCCGACTGGCTTGAGCCGCTTTTTGTATCTTCTGTGGCAATTGAGGATCACCTACTTGGATAAGCGACCAGTTGGGTCCGATCATGGGTGCATGACGCAACTCTCGCTGTAATTTTTCCAAGTATGGCCCGTCTGTCACAAAAAGCATTTGCCCTATAGGCCAAACAGAACGAATGCGGCGAGCAACAACCAATGCATTGGGAACCTTTGGTCCGATCAGCACGACCGCGGGTTCTCTCCCGGAGGCTGTTGATTCCTTTATATCGTCGACTGCTCTATTCATGGCAGTCGACGAAACGCTGAGCTCCGCTAGCTGAACATGCCGCTCGATGATTTTGGAATACTTGTCATCCTGACTTCCATTAGACCCAATGACTAAAACGAGCTGATAGTTCAAAGAGGGACCTTTAAAGCAAGGGGAGGCCCAGCAGTATCCTGCCAGTCCAATTGTTTAGCATTTCGGTTGTCGGAGACATGACGTGACCTGCCCGAGCATCGCGCAGCATCTGGCTGACCTGGCTGTTTTCCCTGTAAGCTATTCCTCCACAAATCGTCATTGCTTCATTCGTCACGTCGACCGCTGTTTTAGCTGCATCTGCTTTGCACGCCAATATAAATGGTAGCGCCTCAGGGTCTCCCCGATCACCTCGCTGCGCTGCCTCATATAAGAGACCTCTTGTCTTCTCGACTGAGGTCCACATGTTTGCATATAGTGTTTGCAGGGAACCGATGTGACGTAATGCCTCACCGCTATACGTGTGTCGCCGTGAGCGTAGATGTTCTCCGGCTGCATTTACAGCCGACTGCGCAATGCCGAGATACGTGCCCGCCATCGCCATTAGAAAATATGGTGCAACGACCTCGAATACATACCAAATCTGGTCTCCTTCTTCTCCCAGGAGATTCCTTTTCAACACCTTAGCCTCTTTAAGGCGAAGTCCTCGCGAGGAGTTTCCGCGCATTCCAAAGCCATTCCAAGGTTCCAGCCACTCAATGCCGGGGGTGTCACGGTCGACAATTAGGCAACTGAAATCTCCTTCTGCTGTAGGTTGCATACTTACCGTGGAAATTACGTATGAGTCCGCATGCCCCCCATTCGTTACAAACTGTTTGGTGCCGTTAACAAGGAAATATTCTCCGTCGGACTTTAAGGTTGTCTCGGATATATAAAAATTCGCTCCTGTGCCGCTTTCTGAAAGCGCGAGAGAGGTGATGTGCTTTCCTTGAGCGATTTGACGAAGATAATGTTCCGTTTGGTAGTTTGTTGCCTTGGTCGCAATGACTGCCGTGCCCACGCAATGCATCCCAAAACAAAGCGCAGAAGACGGGCAGGCTCCACCAATGGCTTCAGTTAATATGCTTAATGCAAGCAAACCCTCGCCGTGTCCACCAAAGGCTTCAGGAACCTGGAGTCCCAAAAGGCCTGCGGCAGCCAGCGCCCTCATCGAATGCTCAGGCCAAAGGCATTCATGGTCTACCTTTGCCGCAAGTGGAGCAATAGAGCTTGCGACTACTTGCTCCGTAGTTTCTCTTAGCTCAGAAAGCTTTAAAGAAATTCTTTCCATATACCTGGGTGCTAAAAAATAATTGGGATGACACGGATTTCCTTAGAGGTCGTTAATAAGCCGGGGCATACAAGTGTCGGACAAAATCCAAAATAGGAAGATGTCGGGGAGGCTGTAAGGAACGGAAAATCCTGCAAGGCAAAGCTACTTGGATCACTCGGCGTGAGCAAGGAAAAGCATAAGCTCCAGATTGTAATGGTTAGGAACTCAAGACCAGGCAATCAGGAGAATATTACGCTGTCGTCGATGTAATGCCCCGCTTTAATCTGCGTCTTGATCCAATCGTCCCGTTCGGTCAATATGATGGTTTTTGTACAGTCCTCATACATCCTCCAGGAGATATGCTATTGCGCTTCGCTCCAGTGGGTGGCATAACGTATCAAATCGGCGCCGTCTTTCAAGTTCAATTTGGTACGAATGTTGAAGCGATGCGTTTCGATAGTTTTAATACTGCGGTTAAGCAACTTGGCGATTTCCTGACTGCTATGTCCGGATCCAATCAAATGCAGTACTTCAAACTCGCTGGGGGTCAGGCTGCTAATCAAAGGCTCAGCGTCCGAATTTCCGGCTGCAACCCGATTCAACAGCTTGGCATGCATTGGCTTGCTCAAGTAAATGTTTCCCTTTAATACCTCGTGGATAGCGGTTATCAGCACTTCACCCGGCTCCTGCTTCATGACGTAGCCACGCGCGCCGGCCCGCAAAGCGCGCTCCGCATACACGCCTTCATCGTGCATGGAGACGACGAGTACGGGTAGTGCGGGGATCAGGATGTGCATGCTTTTTATGACCTCAAAACCGGAGAGGGTCTTGAGAGACACATCCATTAAAACGATATCGGCATGATGTCCCGCCTTGAGTATGGCCAGCGCTTCGTCACCGTCGCCGGCCTCTGCAAATACCTCCATATCCGGCTCAAGGTTGATAAGCATCGCCATACCGTGCCGCAACATGGCATGATCGTCCACCAGCATTATCTGTGCTTTCAAAGCTGGCATACCGGGAAATTCCTACATCATCCGCATTTCGAGCCGCACTTCCACTCCGCCTTCGGGAGGCGACACGAATTCCAGTGTCGCGCCAAGCTGCCTGGCGCGATATTGCATGATTTTAATGCCCATTCCTGGCGTCGCCCCATGTTTTGTATCAAGGCCGGCAAAGCCGCTGCCATCATCGCATATCGACAGACGCAGCATTTCTTCCTTAGAATCCAGCGAAATTGTCACATGTTGTGCGCTTCCGTGGCGTATTGCGTTATTGGTAGCCTCCTGGGCAATCCGGTAAATATTGAGCGCAATATCCTTATCCTTGATGACAACTTCCTTTTTGCATATAAAATCACAGGTAATCTTATAAGTGATTGCGATTCTCGATGCAAATGCCCGCAGCGCGGCTATCAGGCCATTGGTCTCCAGTTCAAATGGAAGCAGCCCCTGCGCAAGCTGCTTGCATTGCATCACAGCGACCTGCGCTTGGGCCGCAATGGAAGCAGCGAGCGTTGCGGCCTCCATACTCCCCGATGAGGACATCTTTTTCTGCAGCACTCTGGCCTGATAACCAATCGCCGCAATCTGTTGCCCGAGATTATCGTGCAAATCCTGGCCGATCGAACGCTGGTTTTCTTCCGTTATGGAAACCAGTGTCTGTTCAAGATGTTTGCGCTCAAGCCATCCCTCCAGATCACTCGCAACCGCGTCGATAAGCCGCTGCTCTTCCGGCACCAGGAATGGTTTGTCTATGGGATAGAAGACACGCAACTGGCCGCAGGAATTGTTGTTGGCATTAATCTTCGATTTCAGCTCGTGCGTAAGACCCTGACCGTGATTTTCGGAAGTGAAGCGCCTGCCATCGAGCTCGATCATGGCAGTAGCGATTTCCGGAAATTGCATGGCGGGTATCAGGTGCTCAAAAATCTGCTGGCAGACATTATCCAGCGATAATTCCACTCCCATGCCATGGCGAATCTCGTAGAGACAAGTGATTTCTTTCAGACGCTCGCGCAACGCCTCATCGATCTGTTTGCGCTCAAACCACCTCCCCAGATCAGTCGCAATCGCGTCGATGAGCCGTTGTTCTTCCGGCACCAGAAATGGCTTATCTTCCGGATAGAAGACCCGCAACTGGCCGCAGGGACTGGCGTTGACATCAATCGTCGCTTGTAGCTCGTGCGTAAGGCCCCCACTGTGATTCCCGGAAGTGAAGCGCCTGCCATCGAGCTCGATCATGGCAGTAGCGATTTCCGGAAATTGCATCGCGGGTATCAAGTGCTCAAAAATCTGCCGGCAAACATTATCCACCGATAATTCCGGCCCCATACTCCGGCGGATTTCGTAGAGACAGGTGATTTCTTTCAGGCGCTCGCGCAGCGCCTTGCTTGCGTCAGCATGCTCATCCATAAGAGGATGGGCGGAGCTGGCGTGCCTTTTATCCTGGCTAGTCATTGAAGGCTTTCATAGTTCGATCGATTCAATCTTCCACCTCAATCGTTCTATGGCATGAATTTGAATATTTCGCCTAGTTTATATCAGTCATACACTTCGGGCGAGTTCATCCCTATCCGCAAAAAGCCCCTTAACCTCCAGCAATTCGCACGCGGCTTCATCAACGGCGGGATTAGCTCCTCGTTTCGTTCGAAAACCAAAGCCTCCCTGATTCCCAGCTATTTTTGTACATCGCAACTGAAGGTGTGAGGATTAATCACATTTACTTCGATTGCTTCTCCGCCTTCTTTCTTTTCTTCAAGATATACTTCAGTACAGGTGTACCCAAGCCTAATAGGCAATACACCCGACATCGGTAAGATACGGAACTGCTCCACTTGTTCACTTGATCAGAAAGACGACAGTAACAGGCTTCGAGGCCAGGAGTAACGACTTCCACGCATTTTTGCGACCGCCTCGCTCGCTTTTGGTCGTTACTGGACCAGAAGTCACTACGTCGGGCTGGCGTTGACAAAAAGCAATCAATGACAAATTCAAGATATTGAAAACAAATGAACAGATACCTGTCAGAGCTTGATCAGAAACGTTTTGGCGTTATCACTGTAAAGGCCGAGGGGCTCGAATCAATTGAAGACTTGGAAGAATGCATTTTATTCAGCAATAATAACAAGGCAGATCTACTCATTGTCAGGCTTGATGCGAGCAAAATTAATGTAGCTCAACGACTTGAAACTTTTGGCGGCATTTTATGTGACACGCTTATTTATTATGAATTACGCATTCTCCATGTAAAAAATTCAGTCCCTACCACTCATACGGATGGTGAGCCATTTCGGTTGCGAGAAGTAACGGCAAGAGACCAGGTAGCAGTTACTGATATTGCTCGGGAGGCGTTTTCAGAGTATATCGGGCACTATCATTCCGATCCTATGTTTAATAGGCGCGACTGTGATGAAGTATACGCTTCGTGGTGTGAGACGACGATAAAAAATGCCGGGGAAACCAATAAAGTTATCGTTGCTGAGGATATGGACGGAATCTGCGGATTCCTTACGATAAAGATACACAACGATAAACGTCTTGAATTGGTATTGAGCGGGGTTGCGAAGCGCGTGGAGGGGCGGGGCGTCTATCGTCGCATGATCCAATATGCAGTAGAGTACGCAATCAGGACAGGTTTTAAGCGGATTTTTACCTCAACACAGATTATCAATCTGGCTGTTCAAAGAGTATGGATTGCTCAAGGGTTTTTGCCCCAGAAATTTGAATACACCTTCCATAAATGGTTTAAGGTGTAGTAGAGAAGTTCAGACTTAAGGTGAATATCAAGCCGGTTCCGATCGCAAACTTCGTTTCAATTAACCCCAATAACATAAACGGTACGTTTCAGCCACACTTGCTTGTGGCTGATCCACTTCAACTCGATCCGGGGCCTTCTTTATTACTTGTGTCATTTACTGGAAATGTTGCTTCCTTTACCACCGCTAACGGCCGACCCATGCTATTGACATGCATACGAGACAGGTATTCCCCAATGATTCCGAGCGCAAACATCTGGGCTCCGGCGAAAATTGCAATTATGGACGCGAGAAATGGAAATCCGGCCACTCCGCTCCCATGAAGGAAATAGCGTCCAAGAACATAAATCAGCAGGCACATGCCAAACAACGTAAACAAAAAGCCTGTCCAGCTTGCCAGCTGAAGGGGGAAAACGCTGTATCCTGTCACCATATTTAATGTATGCCTGACCAGTCGGGATAATGTATAGCCCGAAGTTCCTACTGTACGGGAATCATGTCGAACCGGGATTGCAGCAAAGTGAGTAGTTGCCCAGGTCAGCAAAACATCAATAGAGACAAACGGGTTGCGGTAATCCTTGAATGCATCGCGAAGGTGGGTTTTAAACACGCGATAAGCACTGATATGTCGCGACACATCGCCGCCCATTGCATGTTCAAGCATGCGTTTTGTAATGAGCGAAGCAATATCTCGAAGAACACCATGTTTTTCCTGATAGGGAGTGCCGTACACCACGTCATACCCCTCCGCAAGCTTGGCTAATAAAGCAGGAATCTCTTCGGGAGGGTTTTGCAGATCATCATCCATAGTGATGATGATCTCAAAACGAGCAGCCCGAATTCCGCTCAGGATGGCGTTATGTTGACCGTAATTGCGGCTATGAAGCATCCCGCGAATCCGTGCATCAGCCGCAGCCAAGGACTTGATGATCTCCCATGTTTGCCCTCCACCGCTATCCTCAACAATAATAATTTCATATTCAGGACAAACCAATGGAAGTACCTTACCCAATCGGATACATAATTCGGGCAGCGTCCTTTCAGAGCGAAACGCCGGAATAACTACAGATATACGAGGTTCAGAATGTTTCACAGGGTTATACGGGGAAATCGATGAATAATGATCTCCATCTTCTGTACAGGGTTTTCAGGCAGGTGATATTGAGAAAACATAGAATGCCTTACAAAAAAAGAAATCGCATGAGAAGTTCTCACCGCTATAAATTCGAGGCTCTCGCTGCCCGAATCTCTTCTGCCAGCTGCAACACCGACATTGCATAATTTACGCTGCGGTTGTAGCGGGTAATGACATGAAAATTATTGAAAGCCAGCCAGAACTCTTTTCCATTCTTCATCTCGAGTTCCACGAGCGTGGTCAACCGGCTACCGGGAGCATGCCAGCGGGGAGTCACACCCCATTGTCCAATCTCCGCCACAGTGTAGCGCGGGGGGTGTCCAGAATATAAAACTTCCCGGTAATCTTCGCCATTCACCATTGCGGGGACCGCTATCAACTGACCTGCTTCCCATCCGTAGCTCTTCAGGTAATTGGCAACGCTCCCGATTGCATCGGCCGCGCTGCCGGATAAATCGATCTTGCCGTCATTATTGAAATCCACCGCGTACCGCCGGTAACTGCTGGGCATGAATTGCGGAATTCCGATTGCCCCCGCGTAAGAACCCCTGATATTCAGGAGGTCAGCCTGCTGGTTTCGTCCCATCAGGAGATATTGCTCCAACTCACCGCGAAAGAAGGCCGCGCGCCGGGGATAGTTGAATGCAAGCGTAGTCAGGGAATCGAGTATCCGGTGCTTGCCGTTTTGCGTCCCATAAAAAGTTTCGACACCGATTACGGCCGCAATGATCTCCTCGGGAATCCCGAAGTCCCTGCGAGCACGCTCCAGGTCCGCGGCATTCGTATTCCAGAAGGTCACACCCGCGGCAATACGCTTCGGCGTGACAAAGACGGGCCGGTATGCATACCACGGCCTTGCGGTAGCGGGTTGCGAAATCGCTTTGATGATTCCCTCCTGATACTGCGCCTGCCCAAGAATGTCCTCCAGTTCAGCCTGGACAAAGCCGTATCTTTCGACCATTTCGCTGATGAAATTTTCGACCCCCTCTTTTCTCTCCTCTTCGACCTTCCCTTCGATCTTTTCTTCTATCTTTCCTTCGACCTTCCCTTCGATCTTCCCTCCTTCGATCTCCGGCTGCGGTTCAGCGGTCGGAGGAGTTACCGAGGTTGCCACACAACCCGTCAGTCCAAAAAAAACCAATGCATATATCAAAAAGCGCATAAACTCACCTGCATATAAAAATCCAATGATTTACTCCCTGCTGAGTCGCTTGCGGAAATGTGCTGGTAGTACCTACGTTTCACAATAAAACCTCCGACTTCAGTCGCGAGTTATTTACCCTTCAAGTCTCGTCGCCCCACTCCCGCCATCCCTTGAGCAGGGGAAAATACAGTCCTCGTCTTACCGGCTGCCCTTCCGCTGCCTCCATGAGTGCAGCGTAACGATCCAGCTGATCGCGATAGCGCTCCTGCTCGCGATCGAGAAAGCCCTCCACATCAGCGCCTTCATGACTGCTTGTCTTGTAGTCAACGACCCATCGTTGACCCTCCGCATCGAGAAAAGTACGGTCTATCACGAAATCCATGTATTGGCCCGCAATGTTACCGGTCATATGCAACTCGCTGCGCGCCTCCTGCTGCGGTTCCAGCAGCCAGCGTCCGCGCGGCTCGCTCACCGCGTGAATAAGCGCTGCCATCACTCTTTTTACGGCATCATCAGAATCATCCTTACCCGTGCTGATCGCGCCGCATGCAATCAATTGGCGCCGGAAGATATCCCGCAGTTCCGTGATTCGAGCGGCGTTCCAGTCAGCCAATCCATCCTCGGCAATACGTTGCAGCCATTTGTGAACTATATTGCCGACAAGCCGAGCTGTCTCGCCAGCCCAGGAATATTCGACGTCTCCCCAGGGGAGCAAAGGAGGCTGGCCTGCCTTCCACTGTAGGGCGCGCGGGGCGGGCGGAAGCTCCCAGCCGGATACCAGACGGCGAAGCGACTGGTCGATCACGGGCTTGTCTCTCGCCTCCTGCTCCTTATCGTCGCCGCATGGCGGGAGGTCTGAAAAAACTGCTTTTGCCGCGGCCTCCCTATAAAAGGATTCGACCGCAAGCCAGATTTTGCTCAGCAAAGTCCTGGCTGGCGGAGTTTTGAGTTCAACCCCGCCTTCATTGCTGCTGATAACGCCAGTACTGCCAAGAAGATGCAGGCGCTTTCTGGCGCGTGTTGCGGCCACGTAGAGCAACCGTCCATCCTCCAGGCGTTCCTTCTCGTCATCGAGCTTTTCGATCCACGAATAGATTGGATCGCCCCCGGAACCGGTTTCCTGGATGGGTGCGAGCAACAGATCGTTCCTCCCGCTGCTTGCCTCTTCCTCTTCTGTTTCCGGCCATTCGTCGCGCAAATGCTCCATCCACATGAAGAGCTTCTTGTCATCGCTGCGCGACAAGCGCCCGAGGCCGGGTACAATCACGCAATCGAACTCCAGTCCCTTGGCCTTGTGGATGGTCATGATTTGCAGGCTATCGTCCGCTTTCACATCGGGCAAGGCGGAAAGACCGGCCAGTCCTTCCTCCAATGCCGCAAGACTGCGAATGCTTCCCGCTTCCTCATGCGATTCAAGATAATCAAGGTAGGTTGATGCGTCTTCCAGTCCTGTCTCATCTTCGAGGCACGCCGGCCCACCCAGTGCCAGCCAGGCAGCTTCAACCATTGTCCGCAGGGATTGACGCTCCCGATTGGCCATACACGCCTTCAATACAGGGCGCACCCGCAGCAGCCGTTCATAGGCATCAGCCGAAACAGAGGCGATACGATCCTCATCCTGAAGCCACTCCCATACGGTGCCGGGGCCCATCGCGGGACTTTCCTCCCTCGCTTGCACGGTGTCGGGGCCGCCTGCCTCATCAGATTGATCAGGAGCAGCCGGCAAAAGAGCGTAGAGGTCTGCCAGCGTAAGCCCGCACCACGGAGATCTCAGCAGTGCAAACCATGCCAATCGGTCCGCCGGATGCATCAGCGCACGGGTGAGGACCAACAGATCCTGCACTACGGGTTGCCGGCCCAGTCCCTCGATTTCGATCGCCCGGAAACGTAATCCGGCTTTTTTGAGCCGAGGCAGAATTTCCGCCAGATGGCTGCGATTTCGAACCAGAATGGCGGTGGTGGAGCAGTTCTCATCACGCTGCGCGCGCGCGGCAATCTCCACCACTTTCGCTCCCTCGCCCCCATGATCATCGTTGAAGAATGGGTGCACACTGACAGCAGCACCTGGCAATGCCGTACGCACGGCAACTGAGGGGGAGTAGCGTACCGAACCTGTTGAAATATTCTCGCGCTGCGGCATGACACTTGCGAACGTCGCATTAACCCAATCCACGATACCGCGTTGTGATCGGAAATTCGCGGAGAGTGAAACCGGACTGAGTGTCACGTTTCCAAATCCGGTAGCGCGAGCACGCAGGAACAGCCCGACCTCAGCCTGGCGGAAACGATAGATGGACTGCATCGGGTCACCCACCACGAACATGCTGCGTCCGTCTCCCGGCTCCCATCCTGCCGTCAGTTTTGTAACCAGATCATACTGACTGATCGAAGTGTCCTGAAACTCATCTATCAATAAATGCCGGATGCGATAATCGAGCGCGAGCGCAAGATCTGTCGGCGCCTCAGGCTCACCCAGGGCGCGCAATGCTGCCTGCGCCACTTCGATAAAATCCACCTTGCCATGCAACTGAAATACGAGCTTCAGCTGCGCAACAGCATAGGGTAGCAGCCGGGTAATCGAGCCGAGTATTTTCCACTGCCCCTCGGTGTAAGCAGGTGGCGGCAGCAGGCGAATGTCGCGCAGCGACTGGCGAAACGAACCATCATCATTTGCGGTCAACTGGGAAATCAACTGTAACGCCCGGTCTTTCCAGGACTTTGCAATCTCTTTTTCGGCTTTGGTACCAGATGCGCCGGATGGAAAACCCTCCCTCACGGTATGCTGCTTGCGCCAATCTCCTCCTTTCGTGAGGAGCAATTCCGAAATGGCGCACCAACAGGAAACATCCTGCTCCTCACAAGCAGGCAGGGTGGCAAGCGCACTGAGCCGTTCGTATTCAACCGATGTACTCGTGCCGCTCGCCAGATTGCTGCCGGCATATCTGGCCAGCACGATCAGTTCGTCCTGCATGGCAGAAGGATGGGAAGCCCACAATGCGCACAAGTGTCGCAATGCCTGCCGACGTGCATTTCTTAATGCCGCTTCCAGATCCTGTCGCTCTCGGACATGAACATGCCGTAACCAGTGGTCCCGAAGGGCCAGTATTTCTACAAGCAGTTTTTCTATACGTCCGATATCATTATCGAGGTGCTCCAGCAAACACTCGACATCATCGGCAACCGCGCCCTCGCCGTCGAGCAGATCAAGAGTGGCGCGCGCCGCCTCGAGATATAGATCGGAGGCGTCATCCACCGTTTCCGGCTGCCCTCCGAATCCGGAGAGCACTGGCATCTGCCGGGTAAGGGATGCGCACAGCGAATCGAATGTCTGAATGCGTAGCCGAGCAGGATGGTCAGCAAGGCGCCAGCACGCCTCCGCATCCCGCCGCAGCACCGCATGAGCCAGTGTTCGCGTCGTTTTTTCATGTTCGCTTTCCTGTTCGACTTCCTGGGCTCCGGATGAGTGAGCCGCTTTTTGGGCGGAGGCCAGCGCGGCCACCAGCCGCTGGCGCATCTCGGCAGCAGCCTTGCGCGTGAATGTAATCGCCACCACCTCCTCCGGTTCTTCGACGCAAGCCAGCAGTTTGAGGTAGCGTTGAATCAGAAGTCCGGTTTTACCGGAGCCGGCCGGGGCCTGCACAATGAATGAGCAGGCAGGATCGAGCGCCTGGCGCCGTTCCGCCTCATCCGGCGGAACACTCGATGCATTCTGCTGCAGCGGGAGCGCATTACTCATTCTTCCTCTCCTTGCGCGGTGAAATCCGTAGCTGCGCGCTCGTAAATACGGCATAAAGGCTGAACATCGCATGTGCGGCAGGTCTGTGGATATTTCTTGGGGTCGACTTGGGAATGACCCCTGGAGAAATCGGCAGCGACGCTTACAAGAGCCTCAAACCACGCTGCGACGAGCGCTTCCCACGAGTCATATCGATCGATGTGGCGTGATTCCGCAAACCCCTTTACGTCGGGTAAAAGATCGTTGTCGCGCGCAAGCGCGGTATACCGCATTTCCCCGGTTCTGACCTGTGCGAAGGCAATGGCGGCAGCATCCACCTCAGCGGCCACAAGATAGAGCGGCAGTTGAGGCTCGTCCGGGCGCTCCCCCAGCATCGCGTTCACGGAAGGCGCCCGTGTTTTGTAGTCGATGACAATCCGGCGACCGTCGGCGAGTTCATCCACGCGATCCAACCGGGTGTTCAATGCGAGTCCGGCGATTTCGATGCTCTTTCTGACCTCGGTGGAAACTACAGTGAAATCGCTTCGCTTCCTTTCTTCTTCGAGCCACTCTCGGGCCAATCTTGCCAGCCGCCGCTGCTCGACCCGAGCAAGACGTTCTGACAAAGTATGTGAATGCCTCGCGCTCATGCGTGCAATGACTTCCCCCGCGGCGCTGGTCAGCAGCGTTCTCAACTCGTCCTCAGTCAGAGCGTCGAGTGCGCTCTTATTCTTGATCTGACCCCATACCTGGGCAAGCATCTCGTGAACCACATTGCCGCGCTCTGCCGCATCCAGTCCAGAATGAGGCGTCTTCAAGCCTTCCGCGTGCAGACGATGGAGCGCCAACGCGCGGAATGGACAGGCAGCCTGGTCTTTTATCACCGCCACGCCGCCGCGGGCTCCGCCCTCTCGTCCTTTGCCAGAGACTATCCCGGGCGCCGGCTCATCCTTTATTCGCTCAAGTCGGCGTCCCCGATGGATCAGATCGCGATGTTTCACATATTCCGGAAGCAGATCCGGAAGCCCGCTGTCGCTGACAGCAATATGTGCGATCAACGGACTTGGCGCCAACTCGCGGGTATCGCTGCTCCCGATATGCCGGGCGTGACTCAGAATAACTTCCTTCGATGCGGCCAGCCAGCCATCCGTAAAGCGGGATGCAAGTTCGAGAGTGGCTGCCGGCGAGCCCAGGGGCAGTCTTTGGGCGCGCTGCAGCTCGATCGGCAGGAACGGATTCGGGCGCGGTTGCAGCGGCCAGGCCTCATCCGACAACCCCATCACCCAGAGATGATCGAATATCATTCCGGCAGCTTCAAAGACGCCGAGTATCTGAATGGGAACATCCGGCGTCTCTGGCTGAAACAAGGTATCGGCAGCCATCCCGCGCAGGTGTGAGACGGCCTGGCGATAGCTCATGCCGCTGGTAACGTTATCAAGAAGGGCGAAGCCCGATAGAACGTCCTGCCATTTTTTGAGCGTCTGGTACTCTGAAGAGTCAGGAGTTCTTTCACCTGGAAATCCAATGAGTCGCAGGATATCGGAAATTGCTCTCGCCAGCGCGGAAGGACGCTGCATATCCGTCGACATTTTTTTGCAGAACTTTTCACAGGCCGACAACAGATTCACCAGGATTGGACAGTTTGCGTTGTTTTCACGCTTTATCAGTCCAAGCACGCGGTCGAGCGTGATTACAGGCTCGGCATGCTTGCGCAGTTTTGCATCAAGCTGTGCACGAGGAAGCATTTCGGTCTCCGCCCCGGCCAGGAAAGGGGAGCGTAACAAGAGGCTTGCACGCTCGAATTCGATTTCTCCCTGGATGAGCTCAAGCACAAGGAACGCAGCATGGACCAGCGGATACGAACTCAGCGCAACACCCAGGGATATGTTGAATGGCATGTGTCGTGGGGCGCCGGGAAGGGCTTGGCGGACATCCGATTCCATCACGGAGCTGAAGATTCGTATGAGGCTGCTCCGATACTCCGAAAGCTGCGGAACCACTATGCCGACGCGAGCAGCGCTATCCCTCTCGATTCGGGCCCGCGCCCACACCGCGGCGCGATAAATCTCATCATTGCTGACGTCGCATTCCACCCGGTGCACAGTTTGGTTTGGAGAGCGCGGCATTTCGAACCGCTGTACGGGTGGAGTGGTTCCTCTCACCTCATCGACCTCACAACCCGCTTCCTCAAGCTTTGCCAGCAGCGCAGCCCACTGCGGCGTAACGCTGTCGAAACCATAACAAATCAGGCGTTGCGGCATTGCGATGCCAGGGGAACCGCACAAGCCGGTTACAAGCGTGCAAAGACGTGCACGGTCGATCTGGCGAGCCTTGCGGGTGACATTTTCATAGCGGCGCGACCAGGCGCTGAATGCCCTGCAATCCTCGTTCAGCACGAATTTTCCGAGCCGGGGGATCAACTGCCACTCATGGGCAAGCATCCATGCCTCTCGGGCCAACCGTGCGGTTTCTGCCACGGAGAGCAAGATGGGAGCGGTCACCGATTGGGCGATAGCTTCCTCCCACAAGAGCTGCTCCTGTGTAGCTGTAAGCAGCTGGGGTAGATGGGGCGCGTGAGTGGAATAAAGCGCATCTTCGTAGATACGCTCAATAAATGCGGAAACTGGCAGAATGTCGGCTGAAGCCCAGGCAGAAAGCCCTTGCACTGCCTGGATTCGATCGAACTCGCGCCTGAGGGTGATGGCGAGCCGCTGGTTGGGCGTCACAACCGTATCGCCGGCTTTCAATCCGGCGATACGGTTTATAACAACTTCGAGGAAAGGAATTTGTAGAGAATGAGGTATGGCAGACATGCCGCGGCAAGCTACCGCTATCGAATCAGCGTTCCAGCTTTTCCAGTTTTTCCGTCACTTTTGCCCAATCGTCGGCATCAGGCAGGGCATCCTTTTTCTCGATGATAGGCTTCCAGGACTTGGATAACTCAGCATTGAGCGCGATGAAATGCTGCTGAGTTCCCGGCACATCGTCTTCAGAGTAAATAGCCTCTACCGGACACTCAGCCACACACAAAGTGCAGTCGATGCACTCGTCAGGATCAATCACCAGAAAATTGGGCCCCTCCCGAAAGCAATCCACTGGACACACATCCACGCAATCCGTGTATTTGCATTTGATACAACTTTCAGTTACCACATAAGTCATGACAGATCCTTGCTGAGCTCTTGGAGAATCTGCAATTTTACCAGAAATTTTATGAACATCACTATAGCCCAATGACTCCGAACCCTACTGCAATCATGGGTTTAAGACCCTATGGCGTCCCCTCTGCTCTGCGTGGACTGTGCCGGACTCGGGAGAGTGTGGGGTTCGATCAAGCGGATGGGCTAGTCCCAACTCAGCCCCATCTCGCGCATGAGTCTTCGTGCATCTTTTCCATCGAGTTGGACCGTTGATCGCATCCGCTCCAAGGCTACAGATCTCGCCCCTCGGGGTAAACAGTTGAAATTGTCTATGACTCTCCGGAACGATTCCGGCAGTGCCTGCCAGTGAACGCCGCCATCGTCATAACCGAAAGCTTTCATTTCACGTTTGAGTGCAAGCATCTTGAAAACTGTCAGGGCGTTATCAAACTCATGGGTTTGCCATCGCTCGACCAGTTCCTGCATGATTTTCTGCCGTTCCAGATGTTCGAGATCCGATATATATTGCCTGAGAGGAGCTTGCTCCATAGTAACCCTTGCCTCTACGGCTCTCTCCACATTTCTCGCATGCTCCTGCACCTCATCAGCTTTTTCAGCGAGCTTTTGCACTACTCTTTCGACAGTTCCCTTGGTTGCCTTCCACCTCTCCAGAAACCGGAACGACATAAGCCCAAGTTCATGAAGGCGGACTTGGAATGGGTGCGCTGATCGCCAGCGACACAACTGCCGATCCATTCTCGCACGCCTCAATCGAACCTGGCGCAATCTTGCCAGCAATGCATTTCGCGCATGACGAGCGGCCAACACCTCATGGTCACACTCTACCAGTTCACTGACTGTTGGAGGACGCAACTCTACTATTACTGCTCGCAACTCTGCGCTCGTCATATGATCTACCGATTTAGGTATTGATGGTGGAGTTTTGCCTGCCAAATGGACTCCCCGTACATTTATGGAATAAAGGATCATGTTTCCACCTCTCTCAGACAACGCCTGATTGCAGGCCAGTCCCGACTTCGGCTCCGGACGGGACTGGCTCTCTGTACATCTGAAATTCCATCCGTTTCAGGTGCCTATTGCGTCTTGATAAAACTGTAATGCCCAGCAACTTTCCTTACCCCAGGTTCCAATCGCCCTGATTGCATCGGATCATGCATCGCATACCTCCAACATACTAGAAATGCATTTTTATACTGGCCTGGTAAAACTCATTAGCCACCTCTCCTTTCAGATCAGCTCCGGCAGCAAAGCGCAAGGCAAGATGCATAGGCAGCGCAAGCTCGACATAGGGTCCTATCCAGTTGTAGAGCGTTCCAGGATCTCCGTCGATGCGATCGACGTGAAACCGCAGGTGCTCCCAATGAACTCCCACGGAGTTGACGGGAAAATTCTTGAGATTGAACAGGGCGGGCTTGACCCCCAGGCTCACCCAGTTATGGATGAAGTCCCGCGCCCGCTCATCGCGAATGGCGGCGTAGTAGGCAAAGTATCCCTGACCGGTGAAGTAATCGTCGTCGTAGTTTATGGTGATGTTGGGCACCACACCTTCGGCCGCCCGGATACCCCGGCCGACGATCCGGCTGGATAGCAGAGCGCCGTTGAGAACGCCGATCTGAGGGTTGATGCTCAGCGCATCGTCTAAAAAGCGGAAGTTCAACCCCATGCCGACTTCCGTCCACAGCCCGTTGCCACCCGCATCGACCTGCATGCCATCCGGCCCTGCAACTACCCGGCTGCGGCCGAAATTGGGACTCGTCCACAGCCAACTGTAGAAAGTGAAATCGATGTTGTCGGTGATCCCGTAACCCGCATCAAGAATGGTCTGAAAACCAAAGAACGCATCCTGCTTCAAAGTCACGCCCCCGTGGAATTTTTTGCGGTCAAAGCCGTGGCCCTTGCTCCCGCCCTCCTGCCAGCCGTTTTCATCCAGAAAGGGCTTTACATCCGCGACCTTGGTCTTTGCGGCAGGTGGCTTATCTCCAATTTCGCCCTGTGCTGGAGCTGCCGGGTCAGATGAACCCGGGGCTGCTGCTATCCCAGTGTCTTTTTTTCCAGAGTGAAATTGCGGCTGGCGTCTTCTTTTTGCCCCCCTGCCCTTTCCAGCCGTTCTTCCAGCTCCACAATTCTCGCTTCCAGAATTTCCAGCTTCTTCTTCAGTTCAGCATCGGTTTCTAAAAGTGCTGCGGATGAGGTGCAACTTCCTCCAAGAAGCAGAAGCAGACCCAGGTACTTACTCTTTACTTCCCTTGTTGAGCTTTTCCTCCATCCTTCGTTCGACTTGAATTTTGCTGACATTTTATTCTCCTTCCCTTTTTCTTAAGTAATCGAGTGATGTTGAATTCGTCCTTCAGCATTTGGTCCATGAACTTAACATTTGTTAAAAAATTGTTAAGTTTATGTGAAGTATAAGTTGATAAAATGTGAAAAAAAAGTGAAAAATGTATAAATTAATGAAAAAAAGTGGGGGAAATATGCAAGAAACTCCATAAAAAAGTGTTAAAAGTGGGCTAAATTGGAGAAAAATACTCCTAGCGTCGGCGTTATCTCAATGCCGGTTGTGGAGAAGGAAAAGGAAGGGTGTGTTATTGACTAGCGTCTGCTCCTGCAGTGGGCGATTGCTGAGCAGGAGAAGGTAGTGGCGGAAATGCGGAGATGGCTTTTGTGGATGACTGATGAAAGGTTATTTTGCCTTGGCTATACAGTTCCTTCGTAGATTTTTAATCTTCAGGCTATCTTTCCAGCTCTCCCTGTCCCCTGTTGTCATCACTCCAAACAGGACAACAAAAGGCTTCGAATTCCCCCATCGAAAAAAATTACTTGGAGGAACTTGATGGTCAAAAAGCTGTCTTCACTTTAAAATAACAAAAACATCACAAAAAAATCACAATTGACTAACTGCTGAGAAGGGAACAGTGATGAAAAAAGGAAAGCTCGTTGCTATTTCATATATTTTTGCCATGGGGGCCGCGTTGCTGACGACAGCAGTTTCATTTGCAGAAGCGACCGAGGATTCGGATGCCCGGAAGGCTCACAGTGTAACTCTGAATGATTATGAGGCCAGAGCAAGGAACCACGAGGATGCAGCAAAGGAAATGCAAACCAAAGCGCAGGAACAAAAACGGCTGCTTGAGCAGTACAAGGCTAAAAGCTATCTCTACGGAAGGCAGGCTCAAGATCTACAAGGGTATGCTCATGCCTTGGCACGCAAATATGACAATGCCGCAAAGGCCCATATCAGAGAAGCCGAATCATATCGAGGAATGGCAATACAGCTCGCAGAAGATACATTTTGCGCCCCTCCGACAAAAACCGAGCATTGCTGAAGTTTGCGGAGTTATTTAAGGCCATTGCGGGATCTCCTCCAAACCCTGGTTTTTGCTCATGAGGATTTAACGGTAAACCTGGCATACAGAAGAAGGTGAGGCGCATTTTATGAGTGACGCAGACTCCCGCAACGCCTTTTTCTGCTCGGGGGAGCCCTTTCTCTCTCTGCTCTCTCTGTTAAGGCGACAGTTTCCTTTGTTTCTTCATCCTTGAAAGTATCGCGAATACTGAAGTCAAGCGACTCACAGTCAGCAAGGTCAGTAAGTCAAGATTGATCAGCCGCCGAGGTAGGTTCGGATACTTTGTCGAAATTTATCCCACGGACCGCATCAGAGCGAGAAGGCTTGAGTGTTACTCAGGCTGATGCGTAGAACATGAATCCCAAAAACGGGAAATGGATTGGCATCGCGCCGGGCTTCAGAAAAACCTTCCCACGCTTTGCTTCACAGCAGGAATAGAAACAAGGAATAAAAGCCAAAGCAGACTACTCAGGAAGCACGCCGCATGGCACCACTCGTTTCATGCACCCCTCCTCCGTGGCTGATTGGCTCAGTGACAGAGATGGGCACAGGCAATTTCAGCAGGACATAAAGATTGGCAAGATTGTCGCGGAATAACTGGTCGAAGCTCGATACCGCATAAGGCGGATTATAGTCCCCCAACCACCAGAACCAATCGGAACTTTCGCAGGATGCGAGCTGCCGCTCCGCTTTCTCTCTTTCGTCCGGAGTCAGGCGCCCTCTTTGCATGACAAGATCATAGCTGTGCTTGGCGGCGCTCAGCAGGTCCCACGCACGGTTCTTGTCCCGATCCCCGATCCAGGTGGAGAAGGTTCCATACACCCAGCTGCCCGCGGTCAGAACCGGCAAACGCGCTACCTCTGTCTCTTTTCCGGATGCGATATAGTCGCGATAGGTCGTGGAATGGATGGAAGGGTGGTTTTCAAGAATTTCATACAGATCATTGAGGAAATAATATCCATTGTAGGGATAGTATTCCCAGGCATTCTCACCGTCGAGAATCACGCTCACGATCGGTTCCTCTCCCGGCAATGCGCTACGCCCGATCTCCTCCAGAGATCGCACCAGATGTTCGGCAGCGTCCCGTCCAAACCACTTTGCATACTCGAAACCGATCATGTCCGACAGTTTCTCGTCCCGGAAGAAGCAAATGACATCGCCCGCTTTTCCGTCAACCCGATATGGCCGGTAAAGAAAGCGACTCCTCTCCGGCAGAGGCTCGCCCGGATAGGAATGATGCAGACTGTTCGCCAGCACGCCTTCACCGCTGGCGCACCACTTGCAACCTTTTTCACCCAGTATCTCGAGGAGCGGTGCCGATACGGCTCCTTCCGCAGGCCATACCCCCTCGGGTCTTGCGCCAAAGCGTGCAGCATGGCTTTCAATGGCGGAAACCAGTTGGGATGCGACACGGCTTCGCCCTCCCGGATAAACCGGTTCGGACGGCAGAGCCGAACCTGGCATGCTCTCGCGAGCGGATGAAAAATCGATCAGCAAGGGTGCCAGCGGATGGTAATGCGGTGTGGTGGAAAGCTCGATCTGCCCTGATTCCACCAGCTTGCGATAACGAGGAATCAAGCCCTGCACAACCTCTCCAATCACATCGAGCAACTGCATCCGGTCTGCATAGCTGAAACCCTTCGCCTGCGTCATCAACTGGATCACTACTTCACTGCTTCGCCGCACACTTTCACCCGTCCAGGCGAGGTGATACCAGACCAGCAGATCCGAAAGATACTGCCCGGAAAGATAGGCCAGTTCCCCGTCCCCGTATTCCCTCAACATTTCATGGATGTCGTGCAGGCGTTTGTACGCCGGATACGGCTGCATCATGGTCAGATGATTGCTGCGAAAACAGCTGTCGAAGGCACGTAACCGGTCTTCCTGGGAAACGTCATCCAGACTGGGGGTGGCCAGCAACCGCAACAGCGGATCCCGGATCTCTCCGGAAGCAAACTGAGTGGCATAGTCCTCAAGCTGATCCAGCAGCACTGGCACGAAATTGACCACCGCCTTCACACGGGAGTGGGCCTCAAGGTGAGCGACCATATCGCTGTAATCCTTGATTGCGTGCAGGTATACCCATGGGAGCATGAATTCGCCGGTCTCGTAATTGCGATAATCCGGCTGATGCATGTGCCACAGCAAGACTAATTGTACTGGTTGCATATCTCGTACACCTGTTTAATCAACCTTATCCAGATCCGATCCTTTCTATTATCTTACATAATGTATCTTTTGCCCCAGCATTTCCGGAGTGACAAGCGTAACACCCGTTTCCGTCACATAAAAATGCTTCCTGTCTTCCACCGGATCAAATCCCACCTCCAGACCGGGAGGAATGATACAGTTCTTGTCAACCACTACCCGCCTCAACCGGGCGTTTCGACCTACATCCACGTTCGGCAATATCACCGAGTCTTCAAGACTGCTGTAGCTTCGCACCTGCACATTGGAAAACAGCAGCGAGCGGCGCACCGTCGCTCCGCTGATAATGCAACCCCCCGAAACCATGGAATCCAGTGCCTGTCCCCGCCGATCATCATTATCAAAGACAAATTTGGCTGGAGGCAGTTGCTCCTGATGCGTCCAGATGGGCCAATCCTGATCATACAGGTTCAGCTCGGGTGTCACCTGAACCAGGTCGAGATTGGCCTCCCAATACGCATCGACCGTGCCCACGTCGCGCCAATACGGTACGCCAGAAACTATGTTCACGCAACTGTCCGAGAAGCGGTGGGTGAACACACGGCTCCGCGGAACAAGATGCGGGATCAGGTCCTTGCCGAAATCATGCGACGAGTTCGAATCGTCGTGATCACGTATCAACTGATCGAAAAGAAATTCAGCGTTGAAAACGTATATTCCCATGCTGACAAGTGCATAGCCGGGACGGCCCGGGACTGCTGTGGGAACTGAAGGTTTTTCGTTGAAACCTGTCACCCTTCCGTCCTTGATTACACTCATGACTCCGAAAGCGCTCGCCTCCTCCAGAGGAAGATCAATACAGGCAATGGTCATCTCGGCGGATTTCGCAATGTGATCGGCCAGCAATTTGGCATAATCCATCTTGTAGACGTGATCGCCCCCCAGGATCAGGACGTAGTCCGGATTATGACTCCGCAGGATGTCAATATTCTGGTATACGGCATCCGCTGTTCCCTGGTACCAGCTTTCTTCAGTTCTCTGCTGTGCCGGCAACAGTTCGATGAATTCCTGAAACCGTCCGTCAAGAAATCCCCACCCTTGCTGGATATGGCTGATCAGGCTTTGCGCCTTGTATTGCGTTGCGACGCCAATGCGGCGAATACCGGAATTCACGCAATTTGAAAGAGGAAAATCGATGATGCGGAACTTGCCGCCGAAAGGAACCGCGGGTTTCGCCCGCCAGTCAGTCAGCTGCCGCAGCCGGGTGCCGCGACCGCCAGCCAGTATCATTGCTATCGAGTTACGTGTGATCTGGCTATAAGAGCGTAAGTCAGCTGGCAATTTCATTCAGACCTCCCTTGAATTGTCGCATGGACGACTCTTTGACACTATATTATTGCAGTTGCAGCAGTTTTCTGCAGCTAAATTGAAGAAAGCGCAGACGCCTTGTTTGCGCCGGGGCTGTTTCTTCCCCGCCTGTTCCTCTTAGGGCCCGCCCACTCAGGCCAAAGCCTGAAGTTGCCAAAGTCATTGCGGAACGGGCTAAAATAGCGAAACAAATTATTGTGCGGAGCGAACGGATTCCAGCATTGCCGGCTTGCTTGATGGCCCGATGGCATTAGGCCATGCACGTGCGACACGCGATTTTTTAATAGCTACCTGAGCCTGGACCACGGCTTTCCCGCTTCCCGCACATCCTGATAGAGCAAGTTGATAGAACAAGGATAGCTATTAGCGTGAGGATTTTGAATATCTCTATTCCTAAAAGACATCCCTCTTTCCCTTTTTCCCCTTGGGACAGAAACAATGTTCCTGTGTAGTGTGAATCATGCAGCAACCGATTAACCAAGCCAAATCAAGAGGAGAAATAAAGTGGCAGCAACCAGAAGCTACAAAATTATCTTCGCCAACAGGGGGTCGTTTGCAGCCAACGCGCTCGCCCTTGCATGTGACGGCTCGTGGCGAGATGCGGTGCAGCACTATAACGGTAAGCATGATCTGGCGTTTATCGACGTAAAAGAAGAGAACGCGGCACACCTGGAAGAAATGCTGGAGCAGGACGACAATGTTCTCTCCTACTTATGTACTGATCATTAAAAAGAAATGACCCTTGCTCGAAATCCGCGAAGCCCGGCAATTGCCCGAGCTGACGCAGGCCCGGTTCGGGGAAACTCCTGCACGCCGCAGAACACACTGTGCGAATGTGGGAGGGCGGGGCAACGAAACATGGCGCCAGCAACGCAAGAACTGTTCCAGTGCATCATGACTAAGCGCGAGCTTGAATATACTCTCTCTGCCCCTTGCCATAGGACAGAGAATGCTGCGTTCGGCCTTCCTGAGACGCCCCGCGTGAACCAAGCGTTGCTTCCACATCCACCCCCTGCTCCCACAGTTTCTTGGCAAAAATCTCGCGCCAACCGCGTAAATCGATCCTGCTCGTGTGCAGTCGCCGCGATCGCTATCCCGGCCTATCACACGTTATAATCGATGCATGCGACCACATCTTACAATACCGCGTTCCTCCATCAAGCGAGACCTCCGGCTGCATGCTCTCCTGGCCGGGCGCCTGCACGATCCTTTCAGCTTCCTTGGCGCCCATGCGGAACATGAGCATTGGGTGGTGCGCGCCTTCCATCCTTATGCTGCAAGCCTCTGGATTGATACAGGCGGCGGTTTCGAAAGCATGACAAGAGCTCATCCTGCCGGAGTTTTTGAATGGTGGGGACTTATACCGCCGCCCCGACCTTATCGGCTACGCATCGAAGAGGCTTCCTTCGAAGCACCAGCACGTGTGTACGATACTTATGACGCCTATGCGTTCCCTTCGCAAGTTTCGGAACATGACCTGTATCTGTTCAATGAAGGCCGCTTGCATCAGGCTTACAGGACGCTCGGCTCTCATCTGCTGGAAATGGAAGGAGTTGCCGGAGTTCGTTTTTCCGTCTGGGCACCGAATGCGGAACGCGTCAGTGTGGTGGGAAGCTTTAACCACTGGGATGGGCGTATCCATCCGATGACCTCCCATGGTCAGAGTGGAGTATGGGAATTGTTCATCCCTGGTGTGCCGACAGATTCATTTTATAAATATGAAATCCGGAATCGTGATACCGGCGCGATCCTTCTTAAAACGGATCCTTATGCCCGTCATTATGAAGTACGTCCTGGCACTGCTGCCCGTACCCCGCTCGACGGCAAGATGACGTGGAATGACGCACAGTGGATGACCCAGCGCGCAGTATGGGACTGGCTCAGCACCCCGCTCAATATTTATGAAGTTCATGCCGGATCATGGAAACGGCACGCTAATGGAAGTTTCTACTCATACCGCGAGCTTGCCGGTCATCTGATCCCGTATGTGCGGGAAATGGGGTACACGCATATCGAGTTGCTCCCCATTTCGGAGCACCCTCTGGATGAATCCTGGGGTTATCAGACGACAGGTTATTTTGCCGCAACCAGCCGCTACGGCACGTCGGATGATCTGAAATTTTTCATCAACGCCTGTCATCAGGAGGGAATCGGCGTAATCCTGGACTGGGTCCCCGCGCACTTTCCGCAGGACGCTTTCGCCCTGGCCCGATTCGATGGGAGTGCGCTATATGAACATGAGGATCCGCGCCTGGGTCTGCATCAGGACTGGGGGACGCACATTTTCAACTACGGGCGCAATGAGGTGAAATCATTTCTCCTTTCCAGCGCCCATTACTGGCTATCGGAGTTTCATCTTGACGGGCTGCGCGTCGATGCTGTCGCTTCCATGCTCTATCTCGACTATTCGCGGCCTCCGGACGAATGGCTGCCGAACAGATATGGTGGCAGGGAGAATCTGGAAGCCATCGATTTTCTGCGTGAACTGAATATCATGGTGCACCAGGAATTCCCGGGCGCGCTGACACTTGCCGAGGAGTCCACCGCCTGGCCAGGTGTGTCCCGTCCCACTTACCTCGGCGGACTGGGTTTTTCCATGAAGTGGAACATGGGCTGGATGAACGACACTCTGGTGTATATGCGCAATGATCCGGTCTACCGGCGTTTCCATCACGACCAGTTGACATTCGGCCAGTTGTACGCATACAGCGAAAACTTCGTGCTGCCGTTCTCCCATGATGAAGTCGTTCACGGCAAAGGTTCGCTCTTGGGTAAGATGCCGGGAGATGCATGGCAACAATTCGCCAACCTGCGCCTGCTGTTTACCTATCAGATGACATATCCCGGGAAAAAACTCAATTTCATGGGGAATGAATTTGCCCAGGGGCGGGAGTGGAATTCATCGCGCGAACTCGACTGGTATCAGGTGGGCGATAGCTGGCATCATGGAGTAAAGATGGCAGTGCGTGACCTCAACCAACTATACAGTACCGTTGCTGCACTGCATCAACGTGATTTTGAGCCGGAAGGCTTTTCGTGGGTGGATTGTCACGATGCGGACAACTCCGTGATCAGTTATCTGCGTTTTGCACGGGACGGTTCGTTTGCTCTGGTGGTACTCAATTTTACGCCGGTGCCACGCAGCCGTTACCGCATCGGTGTGCCCGTAGCGGGGAGCTATCAGGAAATCTTCAATAGCGATTCTCGTTACTATGGGGGCAGCGATCTCGGTAACATGGGAAGTATCCAGACAACTGGCCAGCCATCCATGGAACGGATGGATTCAATTGTTATCACCCTGCCCCCGCTTGCCGGGCTCATTTTCGTTCATACTGATCTGCCTGCAACCAGCACCGACGGATAAGGGAGGCAGGTCGTCTCCCGAATAAGTCCGTAACCGCAATAATGCTGTGGCGATAATCAATAACGCACTTCGGCATGCGAGAGCCACCTAGCATGATGCCCATGTCCCGCTCAGGTTAATCCCGACCCTCCTATGAGAATGAACAATAAACGGAAAAACTCATGACTCCTGCACGATCACATCCGCACCTCGATGTTCTGTTCATCACGCCCGAGATTCACCCTCTTAACAAAACCGGAGGACTGGGTGAGGTGAGCGCTGCCTTGCCCATGGCCTTGAGCGAGCTTGGAGCAGACGTGCGCATACTCATCCCGGGCTATCCCCAGGTGCTCAACGGATTGAGAAACAAGCAGAAGATAGCGGAGTTTGCCGCTCAAGCATCATTTCCGGCAGCAACGCTGCTGTCGGCAAAACTGCCATTTGGCACATCTGGTAATGTTCCTCTGTTCATCATTGATTGCCCGGAGCTCTACTGGCGTGACGGAGGCCCCTACACCGACGCCCAGGGACACAACTGGCCCGATAATGCGATACGCTTTGGCCTTCTCTCAAAAATCGGCGCCATTCTGGCAAGCGATGCCACCCCTCTGGACTGGCATCCAGACGTTGTTCATTGCAATGACTGGCAAAGTGGCCTGGTACCTGCCTATCTCCATTTCCATAAGGGAACAAAGGCAGCATCTCTGATGGTGATTCATAACCTCGCTTTTCAGGGAGTATTTTCCCCCGAGACTGTATCTCAGCTGGGATTGCCTCAGACCAGCTTCCATGCCGAAGGGGTGGAATATTATGGAGGCATGTCCTTCCTCAAGGCCGGGCTCTACTATTGTGACCATATCGTCACTGTAAGCCCTACTTATGCGAGGGAGATTCAGGTGCTACCTCTCGGTTTTGGCATGGAAGGGTTGCTCTCCCGGCGGCACGAGCACATCACGGGCATCGTGAATGGCATCTCTGATGAGTGGAATCCCGTCAATGACCCCCATCTTGAGCAAAACTATTCGATGGATGATCTGTCCAGTAAAGCCATCAACAAGGCAGTACTGCAACAGCAACTGGGACTTACCGTCGACCCTGATGTTCCGCTGTTTGGCGCAGTGAGCCGCCTCACTTATCAGAAAGGCTATGATCTGCTTTTGCGGATCGTCACACAACTGATTGACCTACCGGGGCAACTCGTTATCTTGGGAAGTGGCGAAGCCACGCTGGAGCAGGAGCTGATGCGGATGGCAAGAAATCATCCGGGAAAAATGGCGGTACGTATCGGTTTTGACGAAAGACTGGCGCATCTGATAGAGGCAGGGATTGACAGCTTCCTGATGCCATCGAGATTCGAACCCTGCGGCCTGAATCAGATGTACAGCCAGTGCTACGGCACTCCTCCCCTCGTCCATGGGACGGGCGGCCTGCTCGATACCGTCGTTGACTGCACGCCGGAGAGTCTGGCTGATGGAACCGCCACGGGTTTCGTATTTCATGAACTGACGCCCGAGGCCTTTCTGGGCGCATTGGAGAGGGCTGTTGCGGCGTATCGTGACAAACCGGTGTGGCGTCGTTTGATGCGAAACGGTATGGCACAGGATTTCAGCTGGCGTGCCAGCGCAGTCGACTACCGGAAAATCTACCTGTCACTGCTCAGCCAGGAACAATAGGCGCCAACGCAAGCGCCATGTCCGCACGACGGACAGAGGCAGGTAGAGAAGACAAAGGCAGATGGAGGAAACCTACAGCCACACCATCATGCCCATTTCGAATGGATGGGTCAGCAAAGCATGATACGGATAAACCCGGATATAGTAATCCAGCTTGCCGCACAAGTCGGGCGTATGATCCAGTTCGAACAGGTGCTCGGCTGATTCCTCCTCGATACCGCTGAACTCGAAGCGGACATGCTTGAACGAGCATAGCGTAGTCTTTTTCAATCGACGACAGATCATCAGTTCGACCACCACATCCTCCGGATGTAACCCGTTCAGCCTCACTGCGACACGAAAATCCACTGCCTCGCCGAAACTGATCTGGCCAGAGGGGGTAACCAGACGCCGGATCCCAACGCCTGGCCACGCTTTTCTTACGAACGCTTTCCAGGCCGCTATCTTTTTTGCGTTGCTAAAGTCATCCGCCGCGTAAACCGCACCCTGATTTTTTGCGGGCAGGTAAAACTTCGTAGTGTATTCAGTCACCATGCGGGCGGCGTTGTAACGCGGCAGCAGCGACTTCATCGAGTTCTTGGCCATCTTTACCCAGCCCGAAGAATAACCCAGCTTATCGCGGTTATAGTAAAGGGGGGCTACATGGTCCTGCAGCGTTTCATAAAAATCCTTGCTTTCCTCCCTGTCGCGACGCACTGCATCCATATTCTCGGGCCCGGGCTTGATAGCCCAGCCATTCTTTCCGTCATAGCCTTCCCCCCACCACCCATCGAGGACACTCAGGTTGATTGTTCCGTTGATGCCTGCCTTCATCCCCGAAGTTCCGCTTGCCTCCAACGGATACACGGGGCTGTTGATCCATACGTCCACACCGGCCACCAGACGGCGGGCAAGGCGAAGATCATAGTCTTCGACCAGGAGAATCTGGCCTTCGAATTCGGGCATTCGCGCAACTTCACTCACTCTCCGGATCAGATCCTGTCCAGGTACGTCGGCAGGATGCGCTTTTCCGGCAAAGACGATCATCACCGGTCGTTCCTGGTGAAGCATGATTCTGCGCAGCCAATCGAGATCCTCGAATAGCAGGGTCGCGCGTTTATAGGTGGCGAAGCGCCGACCAAAGCCAAGTGTCAGAATGTTCGGATTGATAGGATCGGTAAAGCGCAGAAGCCGGTCAAGATGCGCTTCAGAACCATGATTGCGGGTATTCTGCGTGGTGAGGCGCGCGCGTATGCCATAGAACATCTGTGATTTCAGAGTTTGGCGGACACTCCAGAACAGATGATCAGGAATGGTGTCGATGCGCGACCAGTATTCCGTATCACACATGTTATTGCGCCACTCGTATCCCAGGTAGCGGTCGAACAGGTCGGCCCATTCCTGTGCGAGAAAAGTGGGAACATGCACCCCGTTCGTGATATATGACATTGGATTTTCTTCCGGCTCGATCTGCGGCCACACGTCCTTGCAGATGCGTGCAGAGACATTCCCGTGGATCTTGCTTACGCCATTCTGATAGCGGGAGGCGCGGATGGCGAGATCGGTCATGTTGAAATCGTCGCTGCCCGGGACACGGCCAAGCGCGATAAAGTCCTCACGAGTAATATTGAGGTCACGATAGAACGGCTCAAAATAGGCGTTGATCAAGTCATCGCTGAAATGATCGTGCCCGGCGGGCACTGCCGTATGGGTCGTAAATACGGTGCTTGCAGCTACGGCTTCGAGTGCTGCGGGAAAATCCAGGCCTTGCTGCACAAGGCCGCGAATGCGCTCCAGCATCATGAAAGCGGCGTGGCCTTCGTTGATGTGCCATATCGTCGGCTCGATGCCCATTTCCCGCAGTGCGCGGATTCCGCCCACACCAAGCAGGATTTCCTGCTCGATGCGCATCACCCTGTCGCCCCCATACAGCTGATGCGTGATGTCGCGATCGCCCGCTGAGTTTTCAGGCAGGTCCGTGTCCAGCAGATAAAGGTTCACATGGCCTATTTTTGCCCGCCAGACCTTTATCGCCACCCGGCGTTGCAACAACTCCACTTCTATTCGTACTTCAGATCCATCCTGCCGCAGAACTGGCGCAACGGGCAAATCCGAAAAATCTGAATCAGTGTAAATGACCTGCTGGTTTCCCTGGTTATCGATCGTCTGGAAAAAATATCCCTGACGGTAGAGCAAGCCGATACCGATCAATGGCAGGCGCAAGTCGCTGGCTGCCTTGCAGTGATCACCCGCCAGAATGCCAAGCCCTCCCGAATAAATGGGGAAACTCTCATGAAAACCGAATTCGAAACAGAAATAGGCGATCTTGTCGCTCGGGTTCAGGCTCGTATTAATGCCATTCCACAACGTCTCCGAATGATAGTAGTCATAAGCCGACACTATGCTGTTGTAATTGGCCAGAAAAACCTGATCTTCGGCTGCCTTGAGCAGCAGCGTTTCATCCACACGCTTGAGGAAAGCTTTCGGATTATGTCCGACGGCTCCCCACAGAACCGGATCGAGACGTGAGAACAGTGAGCGCGTGGCTCGATCCCAGCTGTACCACAGATCGTTGGCAAGATCTTCGAGACGTGCCAGCCGGGGCGGTATTTTCGGGGTGACAGCTATGGTAAACAAGGTACCTTTCGACATACTCAATCTTCCCTGAGAGGTTGAAAAATGGGGTACGGAAATAGCCGGCCTGATCCCGGGTTTTTTATATAGACCCGGCTCATGGCTCTACCGCCTGCATGAAATGTTCACGGTAATATTTCAGCTCCGCAATGGAGTCGTATATATCCGACAGCGCTTCATGCTTGCACTGTTTCGTCACGCCGGGCAGAATTTCTGGTTTCCAGCGCTTTGCCAGTTCCTTCAAGGTGCTTACGTCGAGGTTCCGGTAATGGAAACAGGCTTCCAGCCGAGGCATCCAGCGTGCCAGAAAACGCCGGTCCTGGCAGATCGAATTGCCGCACATCGGCGAAACCCCGGCAGAAATATGTGCTTGAAGAAAAGCAATCATACGGGCTTCCACTTCGGCTTCCGTCAGCCTGGATGCCCGCACCTTGTCCACCAGGCCCGATTTTGCATGAGTGGATTTATTCCAGCTATCCATGCCATCGAGCACCGACTCAGGTTGCGACAAGACCAGCACCGGGGCTTCCGCAAGAACATCCAACCATGAATCCGTTACGACCAGAGCGATTTCGAGTATGCGATCACTGTCCGGGTTGAGCCCGCTCATTTCCATATCGATCCAGATGAGGCGGCCATTGTCTTGTGTCATAATTGAATCGCCCTGAATTTTCGACATGTAATTGTGTCATATCACTATTGATCAGTCATCCATCAACCGTAAATCCTGATTTGGGCCCGTACAACTTCCACTCATGCCTATTTTCACTATCGTTTTTCTTACCGTCCTGGCCGTCACTTTTCTTATGCGAATGTGGCTGGCGAAACGGCACATCAACCATGTCATTTCACATCGCGATCAGGTTCCGCAGGATTTTTCGTCACAGATATCATTGAAGGCGCACCAGAAGGCAGCCGACTACACCTGCGCGAAAACCCGTCTCGGATATGCCAGCATCCTGCTCGATGTTGTGCTGCTGTTGATACTCACCCTCGGAGGCGGGCTGAACGCTCTCCATACTGCTGTATCGAATTGGACGAGCGATCCGTTGATGCACGGGGTGGCGCTTATCGCAAGTGTCATGTTCCTGACGAGCGTAGTCAGCCTACCCCTGAGTTACTATCGCACCTTTGTGATAGAAGAGCAGTTCGGTTTCAACAAAATGAATCCGCGCATGTTCTTCCTTGATCTGGCAAAGCGGTTTACCCTGGGAATCGTGCTGGGCATGCCACTGCTGCTTGCCGTTCTGTGGTTGATGGAAAAAATGGGTGAATACTGGTGGTTTTATGTCTGGCTGGCATGGGTGATCTTCAACTTGCTGGTGCTGGCGATCTTCCCTACCTGGATCGCCCCTCTCTTCAACAAATTCACTCCGCTGGACGATGTTTCCTTGAAGACGCGGATTGAAGAGCTGATGCGGAAATGCGGCTTCAAGTCCAGCGGTCTTTTCGTGATGGATGGATCGCGTCGCAGCAATCATGGCAACGCCTATTTCACAGGATTCGGCAAAACAAAAAGGATTGTCTTCTTCGATACCCTGCTGTCGCGGCTGGATGCACAGGAAATTGAAGCGGTGCTGGCGCACGAGTTAGGACATTTCAGGCGTCATCATGTCATAAAGCGCATTGCCTGGACATTCGCGATGAGTCTGCTGTTTCTCTGGGGGCTTGGCTACCTGATGCAACAGGACTGGTTTTACCAGGGATTGGGCGTTCAGGTTGCGGCAGTGCCCTCCACAGCGATGGCGTTGCTGCTGTTTTTCCTGATAATGCCTGTGTTCACTTTCCTGTTTCAGCCACTGGCAAGCCTGTACTCGCGCAAACACGAGTTTGAAGCGGATGAGTATGCTGCGCACAATGCTTCCGCAGCCGATCTCGTGCGCGCGCTTCTGAAACTTTATCAGGACAATGCATCGACACTTACGCCGGATCCTCTGCACTCGGCATTTTATGACTCTCATCCGCCTGCCGCGCTGAGGATAGCGCGGTTGAGAAGTCTGGCGCATAATTAACTTTGTTCCATATTGATCAGCAGGAGCGCGAATGAATACCACTGTCAATGATCTCGCTACAAAACAATGCAAGCCTTGTGAAGGAGCGATGCCTCCTTTGTCACAGGAGGAAATAACTCAGTTGATGCGGCAGCTCGATGGCTGGAGCTATCATGAAAAAACGATTCGCAAGGAATTCAGTTTCAAGAACTACTATCAAACAATGGCATTCGTTAACGCTATAGCATGGATATCACACCGGGAGGACCATCATCCTGACATTACTGCAGGTTACAACAAATGCTTGGTGGAATACACAACCCATGCTATCGGTGGTTTGTCGGAGAATGACTTTATTTGCGCCGCGAAAATTGACACGCTTTTTCAAATTTGAGATCGCCAGGCCGCCCATCAGTTACTTCACCTCCCCTTCATGGAGAAATCATAGCGGCCTTCGGTAGACATTTCCTCGTTAAAACCGCGGATGACTCGACGCTCATATGCGTGTTACGTGGAAAAAAGAGCGGGGCGGCATGCGGCGATCGGGTTGAAATCCATCAAACGGCGCCTGAGCAGGGGGTTATCGAAAGGATCTTGCCGCGTAGCGCGCTTTTATACCGTAGTGACATCTCCCGCGAGAAACTCATCGCAGCCAATGCGACCCAGGTAATCATTGTAGTGGCGGCAATCCCAAGCTTCAGCGAGGAACTGATAAATCGCTGCTTGGTTGCCGCCGAAAGCCAGCGGCTCAATGTTCTGATCGTACTCAACAAGACAGACTTGGAAGGGCCTAGTAGCGCTGCCCTGGATAGGCTCTCACTCTACCGCGAACTTGGCTACGCTTTGTTACCCATCAGTGCCAGAAACGACGTAAAACCCCTGCTGCCCCACCTGGAAAACCATCTCAGCGTACTGGTGGGCCAGTCCGGTATGGGAAAATCCACCATTATCAATGCGCTTGTTCCTGCCGCTGAGCGTGCCACTGCCGACATTTCCGCCACACTCGACGCAGGCCGCCACACGACAACTCATGCGCGGCTTTATCATCTCGACAGGGACGCGCTGATCATAGATTCACCCGGAATTCAGCAGTTCGGCTTGCAGCATCTGAGCATTGAAGATATAGCCTGGGGATTCAGGGAATTTCGTCCCTACATCGGCAAATGCAAGTTCAATAACTGCCGCCATTCAAGCGAACCAGGATGCGCATTGGTGGATGCGATGCAGGAGAATAAGGTGAGCGTGCGCCGCATTGACCTCTATCATAAGCTGATCACTTCGCTACGCAAGAATCGCCATCCATCTTCCCCCTCCCGAACCAGAATCCAGTAGCGGCTTCCAATCCACTTACTTCCGTTCGACACAGACAGTACGGAACATGGTATTGCCGTATCGTAAAATGCAATACGGTCTTTTCCATAAGCCAAAAGCACGATGGACCGGAGATACGGCCCATCGTGCTTTTATTACTTTTATTACGAAGCTTGCTGGTTAGGCATCACTCCCTCGTGGTGCTACCGCCAAGCGAAGGCGTGGTAGCGCCGACTTTTTCCTTCTTCGCCTTTCTTCCCGCGAGCGGATGGGCAGAGAAAGGTTGGAAGCGATCGAAACCGGTCACCGTCACCGCTCCCCCTTTTTCGACATATTGCTCCTCGAAATGCTCCAGGAATTCCATAAAGGTATGATCGACCAGCGTTGCCTGGCTGAAGTCGAGAACGACTTCTTTTTTGGGTTCAAATTTGGCCAGTACCTTCTTGAAGCCGATCAGGTTGGAAAATATCGCTGCGTCCTGAACGTTCATGTAGTACTGATTTCCAGTCTGCTTCAGTTGATAGCGCGCCGCAAAAAGGTTACCGAGCGATGCACCGTTTACGATATGGAAGACGAACTTGACGAGAATACCTGCCCCGATACCCATCAACAGGTCGCTGGCGACCGTCACCGCAATCGTAACCAGGAAGATCGTCAACTGCTCGCTGCCAATCTTGTAGGTCTTGAAAAACTCATGCGGCGACGCCAACCGATAGCCGACGAAGATCAGCATGGCTGCCAGCGCGGCATTCGGAATCATCTCGATCACGGGGATCAGGAGCAGCATCGAGACAAACAGGCAGAGGCCGTGGAAGAAATTGGCCCAGCGGGTGCGTCCACCGAAAGCAACGTTCGCGGAGCTGCGGGCAACTTCCGAGATCATGGGAGAGCCACCGATCATAGCCGCAAAGGTGTTTCCAGCGCCAACTGCAATAAGATCCTTGTTGAAATTCGATTGCCTTCTCCAGGGATCCATACTGTCAACGGCTTTGACGGTCAGGCAGGACTCCAGACTCCCTACCAGCAGGAACATGATCACATATTTCCAGAATGCTCCTGTTCCGATTTGCGAGAAATCGGCGTTGAAAGCCATTTCCTTCCAGAAATCACCGATATGCACGAGTATGTGCGCGGGCTGCGTCGTCTTGAAGTCCAGGAATATGGCGCCCGGAATCGCGATCAGCAGGACGATCATGGGTGCCGGGATCTTTTTCACCCAGGGACTTTTTATCATGGGCAATCCAAACAGGACGATCAGGCTGAGTATCCCGACTATTGCCACAGGCCCGTTCGGATTCATGATGGAATGAGGCAGGTGAGCATAAAGCTTCACAGGTCCCATTCCTGCCAGTGTCGCCGGGTCTATCCCGAGGAGAATGTGCGCCTGCTTCGAAATAATGATAAGCCCGATGGCAGCCAGCATTCCATGTACCGCGGATAACGGGAAGAAATCGCTAAGCGAACCTGCCCTCATGAAGCCGATAACGACTTGCAGCGCGCCCGCTACTACCATGACGCCCAGGGCCATTTTCCACCCTTCCGGACCGCCGCCGACTTCGGCAACGCAGCCTGCGACAATGGTGATCAAACCCGCCGCAGGACCTTTGATGGTGAGCGGCGAACCGGCAAAGAAGGCGACCAGCACACCGCCTATCATGGCGGTAAGAACACCCATTGCAGGAGGGAAATCTCCCGCCTTCGCAATACCCAGGCTCAAAGGCAATGCCAGCAGGAATACGAAGAAACCCGCGGTGAAATCGTATTTGAAATTCTGCATCATCCCCGCCAGACCATCTTTCGGTACTGTCAGTTTAGCGGTAGAAGCAGTAGTTGCATTAGCTGAACTCATCAGTGATAACTCCCATTAGTTGGATATTAAATATCCCGAATAAAAAAGTCTCATATTTCCATTAATTTCCATTCGCCTGTCAGGTTTTCCCAGCAGCAGGCTTATCCAGAGGGTTTGAAGAGCCTCATGCGCGGTATTTTTCGTCTATAAAACATAAATGCATTCATCTCAATCAAGTTTCCGTGTCCTGCGCCGTATGTCTTCACATTTGTGATATAATTCATCTTTTATTCCATCCCCTTTCAGAGGAGTTGCTCAAAGTACGGATACCATTCCGAATTTCCCTTTTCCCCCTCTACGCCCCACATCTTTTTCTTTCGAAGTGTGAGGGTCCGCATACTTTGTCTTTTATTGCCTCTGATGAGGCATCGTTCCATGCGCTGAAGGCGGTCAAAAATGAATTTGTCACGCCTCTGTTACTCCCTTGCGGGAGATCGGACACATCTTCCGAAACCTTCGGAAGCCTTCACTTATTATTCATTACTCAGGTACCTCCTTATTTCCTGATAACGCTCCTTTTCAACCCCCTTTTCGGATTCTCGTTGAGCGCCAACTTTATTCCGGGGTTTCTCTCGCATGGCTTCTGATTCCCTGGTTTAAGTCGGCGCCTTTCATTTCCATCAGGGCTGTCTGTATATTTCCACTTCTTTCATATCATGGCTTCACGTTCACGAGTTTTTGAAGGGGACAGCATGGTAAGTTTTGACATGAGGTCCAAGATAAACCCGTGAATATATTCTCACCAGAGAGAGACCGACGATGATGAAGCTCAGTGCGAGGATGAATGCAAATACAATCTGGTCTGTGTGAATATGGGTAAAGATCAGGTCTATTCCCAGGAACGATGGGGTAATAGGAAAGCCCATCAAGCCCAGACACGCAAGCAGGAAAATGAAAGCCTGGCCGGGGTATTCAAACACATGACCCTGACCCTGAGGTTCCTTCAGATCCACTCTCCGCTCGCTTGACTTCAGTTGGGTCAGACACACGTACCCCACAAGACCTGAAAGGAGAATGCCACTTATATAAATGACGATCTCCCGAGTCGTCACTTCATCGTAAAACGAGATGGCAAGCGCGATCCAGAGATGATTCATGATGACGAAGTACCAGCTCAACTGGGGACTCATTCTTTCCGAGAAAGACTTCAGCACGACGATCAGCGCGATGAAGGCAAATAGTGTCGGCAGGAATTGCTGGACCCCGACCGGTAAAGACTGCTCGTAGTACAGGCAGAGGAGGCCGGCGAGGAAAAGTGTGGTAGCGATAGCGAAACCGACAGTTCCGGATAACACCAGGTTCAGCTTCCTGCCGATCCATTTCACAGGGTCCCAGAAGAAGAAGTACATGAACGAATCGAGGTTGAACTCCTTCACGCTCAGCATATAGGTCGCATATTCGATTTGCTTGGATGTGGAATGCTTGTCGATGTATTCCCTGGGAACGAAGTTGTAGAACTGATCGCGGAGCAGGAAGGTCACGGCCGATGGCGAAACCAGAAGCTGATACGTCCGCAGGAATGCATTTCCTGCCAAATGGATCAAGGCAAGATCATAAAACCCTAACGCCACTTCCACGAAAATGATGCCGATCTGTGCCACGGAAGAGTAGGCGATCTGGGTCTTGATCGAGGACTGTACGCGTGAAATAAGGGTCGCGACTACAGCGGTCGCCACGCCAAGAAGAATCACAGGCGCTACCACAACGAGCTGGTTTTCCCAGAATGGGAACGTTCTCAGCAAAAGGAAGACGCCCAGATGAACCGAGAGCGATCCGTAGAAGATTGCACTCGACGGGGTCGGACCCTCCATTGCTCTGGGCACCCAGGAAGAGAACGGGAGTTGGCCCGATTTCACAGCGGCCGCCAGCAGGAGCATCAATCCGATCAGAATCCCTAGTGTCTCGTTGCCCTGAAGAGTCTGTGCAACCAGTTCCGGATGCATGAGCTTGGAGAAGGTAATGTTTTCGTGCCACAGATGATGGCTCATCCAGATGACCAGGATCAGGCCCATATCCGCCACGCGAAACACCGTGAATACCTTGAGCGCATTTTTTACCGGCAGGTACCGCTCTCTGTAGAACCCGATCAGGAGGAAGGACGTGATCCCCAGAACTTCCCAGCCGATGAAGAGCGTCTCGAAATTACCGGAGAAAATGATGATGTTGTAGCCAATGAAAAAGAACAGGATGGTGTTGAAAAACCGCTTATAGCCCCTTTCGCGATGAAGGTACCATCTGGAGTAGACGGTAACCAGAAAGCAGAGGAAGGAACCGACGAACAGATAAACCGCGGTAATTTTGTCGAAATAGAATGAAATGAAAAACTTGTAGCTTTCCGTGTTATACAGGATAAGCTCAATTGTCTCTAACGTCGGGTATCCGGCGAACAGCCAGAGGGCCAGGAATATCCAGGCCAAAACCATGTGCGAACCGACAGTGGAGTAGGCTATCCAGGAAATGGCATCCTCATTCTTTTTCGGCACGAGCAAGGTAAGCGCAAACCCGATCAACGGGATGAATATGAATACCCCAAGCAGCGAGGTTAGCAGCGGCATCGTCATTTTTTCACTCTCTCCTTCTTCTCGATAAAGTAGACAGGTAAATTCTCTTGAACCGCATCCAGGGTTTCGATCGATTCCGCTTTCTTGGCCCGTTCCATCAACGCGCTCAGGTCCGATACGGTTTCCAGATTGTTCAACAGGGGCTTGTAAACCCTGGTGAAATCACCGTCCTTGTACAGCCAGAGTTCCCCGGTGTCCGGATGCAGGGCCACACAATGCACCCAGTAGTTTTCATAAAACGAATAGTTTGCCGGCGCGGACTTGAGCACCTTCAACACCACATCGGGATAATGCTCGATGATGACCAGAAGACGGACGGGATCGTGGACCTCGATCATCTGGCTGGGCAAACCAGTCCTCAAATCGCCATCCGCGCCGTTTGCAACTCCGATCAGGCCCATGACGTTGTGGGGCAGTTTTGTCCCGGCGCCCATCTTATGGTTATCCGTACGCGAGAAGAAATATTCCAAATCGATGCCGCCCATAACCGGCGCAATCGGGCCCATTGATACTGTCAGAAACTTGCCTTCGGGATCGGTGCGGTAGTCATAGCTGCTCGTGGATGCCCGCCGGTCGAGGAACAGGTTTTCCGAAATGCTCCTCCTGCCGATGATGCTGACGGCGTTGGTTGCATGGTTGAGCTCGGGCCGCGGTTCGAACAGCGAAACCGATCTCCTGCGAATTTCCTCATGAATCTCCTTCGGGCTCATTTTGGTATCAATGGAGACCAACCTTCTGGACCGCTCCTTCGCGTGGAGATCGAGCGCTTCGTTGACGACGAGGGTATTCCTCCTGTGTTTGGCAGCGTTTTCCTCGGAGAGAATATCTTCATCGAAGAAGGCGACTTCGTCACGCGTGGTGTCGTGCAGACCCGGAAGGAACTGGGTAGTGGGCGGGATGACGACGCCCCGCTCCTTGAGGATTTCCCTTACCTTGGGATGGTTGGCCATGTAACAGAACGTTCTGGCATTCACCGATCCAGGCCGGCCGCCGCATGCGCCACAGTCATAGGCGGTATAGTGCGGGTTGTTTACGCTGGATGCCCCGTGGCCAATCATGTAAACGATGGGAGCAAAGGTTTTATCTACCCCGTTCAATCCCGTGCTGGTCAGGACACCCTGAACGCGCTGGACCATCTCATCGACGGTGTAGCCTATCTGCAATCCGTTTTCCTTGTCGTTCGGGTCCATGTTTTCGATGGTGAGCCTTGCGTTCTTGTCCACGTGCAAATAGGACGAGGCCATGGCGGGCATCGAACCCGGCTTGAATACATTCAAGGCTAATCTCAGGGCAGACACAAACCCGATGGTTTGGGTGATAAACCAGCCCTGGAAAAGCGAATGCGTGAGCTTGGAAAAATGTACTTCCTTCTTTATCTTCTGCTTGTTACCGATTTCCTTGACGAGGAATTTGGGGAAGACCGGCGCGGGACAGCATTTCGTGTAAAACTTCCCGTTCTCGGGTTGATAATACAGTTCGACGTTAAAAAATCCGGCGGTGGTGAACGTTTCGCAATCCGGATCCAGTTGCTCGAGGTAACGGCGGAACGATGTCAAGCGGTCATCGATGCAGAAGAACGTCTGGAAACTTCTGTTTTCGATCTTTCTTTCCCAGGTCTTGTCCTGCAAAGCTATTCCAGTCAACACCTGGTCGTAGTACGTCCACTCAAAAGCATCGTGCCAAAGGGAAAGAACCGTATCGACTTCAGTCTCTGGCACGTCGTCGAACAACGGTTCAGGCCGCTCTTCCAGAATACTTCCGATAGGCTGCCAACTTTCTCCGAAATAGGAATCGAGCGCGTCAATCTCAAGCAAAAGCTCGAAGACAACCAGGTCATGAACGGTAATGTTCTTCGGGTTCAGGAGAGAAGCGGGCTGGGCCTCTACTGTAGCCACCATGCCCGACCAGCCGGGGTGCGCAAACTGCTGGTCGAACAGATACTGCGCATAGAGGGTTTCATCCCCCACCAGGAGCTTGAGCAGATCTTCCATCTTGCAGTTTCCGGACACCAGGAGCTTTTTAGCTCTCTTCGTCTTGAAGAAGCTGGCAAAGCTTTTTTCTTCCATTTCCTTCATGGCCGCAAGAAAACCCTTGTGCCCTATTGGGAAACCCCATACTGAAATTCCCTGATCAAGGTAGCTGCACAGGATTCTGAACAGAAGCGGGTGAACCATCAGGTCCAGGTCGATAGGATAATGGCGCTTCCAGTTCGCCCTCAGCTTGCCTATCCGAGGGGAAACGGAATCGTCATATTCCTTCTCAAGCAGCCGCTGCATCCAATCCTCAAGATACTGTGCGCCCTTCTGCTCGGAGATGACCCGTTCAAGAATATCCTTGCGGATACGCCCGGCTTCGTACAGGTCTCTATATTCACGAAGTTGAAGAGAGGGAAAATATCCGAATATTTTTTTTGCTCGACGCGTTCCCTCATGGAAGGGATAGTTCTGGAATGCGTGTAATGTATTATGATGAATAAAGTCTTTCAGCGGAGCCTGCGAGGGCAGATAGTGCTGCAGGTCATGGATCACTTCCTCTTCATTGAAGAAAGAAGCGGAGGTTTCCTGCGCCTGGGCTACAGTCCGCTCTGCGTGCAGCGTACTGACATCCGCTCGTTTATCCGGATTGGCCGGTGCACTTCCTGCGGCTGCACCGGAAGCCGCAAACTGTTTTGGAGAATCCTTCACCAACTCGATCCTCTTTCCCTCTTTCTGAATACTTTCATCTTTGTCTATTGCTGCTGGCATAATTTTTACTCCTCTTCTTCGTGACGTATTCCGACCTGTTGATAGGATTCCCTTTAACTAAAACAAACTCGATTCATCGACTTAAAATAACAGAGGAATTTACTCAGGTATTTACTCAGGTATCAAATTAACACATGCCCTGTGAAGAATTCGTGAAGATAAATACCCCTCATAAACAGGGTTTAAACAAGCATCATCACTGGGCAAGCTGGGTATCTCAGCGATCCGGTCACTAAAAAGTGAAGTCTCCAGGAAGGAGAAAGTGGCGGAAATAGCTCCGCAAGACGCGGATTTTGCAGAAGATCGATAGCGGGACTGTAGAGCTTCCGCTATGTCAGGCAATCAGCCAGAAGTCGCCGGCGAAGGCTCCAGGAAAAGCGATCTTCAGAGTGAAATACATCTTCAGGGTGAAATACAACTCAGGGAAATACAATATGGAAGGTCGCACCTTGCCCCGGCATGCTTTCGACTTCTATGCTCCATCCATAGTAGTCGCAAATGCGCTTGACGATGGCAAGCCCTATGCCCAGACCTTCACCTTGCGTTGAACCGCGGAAGAAGCGTTCATACAGGAGGGGGAGATAGGAAGGCTCAATACCGATACCGGAATCTGAAATCGAAAGACGGTTGCCCTTGAAATTTACCCGTATGAAACCGCTGTTTGTATATTGCACCGCATTGCGCAGCAGATTCACAAGGGCCGTGTGAATCGCCTGCCGGTTCAGCGTCAGCATGGCTTTCGGTTCTACCGAAACTTCGAATGTAAGATGCTTTCGATAGATCTCCCCACATATCGATTCTGCCGCATCGTAGACACACTCGGCCAGGTCCACCGGTTCCATTACCCCGAGCGACTGCTCGCGCGCAAGAAATAACAGGGCTTGCAATTGCTCACCCATGCGGGTTGCGGCGCTTTCGATCATGCTGATGCGCATGCGCGCTCTTTCCGACAGATTCGGTTCCGCGACCAGCAGTTCACAGCTTGTCAGGATAGTTGTAATCGGAGTGCGCAGCTCGTGGCTTATATTGGCGGTAAACTCCTGTTCCCGGCGCAGCATGCGGGTTATGCGGCTTTGATAGTCATCCAGCGCGCGCGCGAGTTGCGCCACTTCCTCATCCTGCCCGGGCTGGGTAAGCGTTTCCCCCTGGATGTCACCCGGCGCGAGATGCCTCACCTGCTCGGCGAGATCAGTCACCTGCTTGACCAGCACGCCGGCCAGCAGATACCCCACCACGACTGCGACACCCACGACGGAAACGAGTGACAGGATGATGAGCAGTTTCAGTTCCCGTTGCCGCGCTTCGTGCAGACCTATTTCATAGGCGACAAGAAACTTGACCCCGTTCACGTGATGGACCGCGACCCGGACTTCCTCCGGGCCGCGAAAAACCTTGTGCCGCCTGTAACTCAACCCCTGCAGATAGGAAGGAAGGCGAGACTCTTCGGAGGGATCGTGGATGATGTATTTTTCGAGATTGGAACCTTCCTGCGGCACGAAGTCCGCATGCTCGCGATAGCGCTGGAGCAGGTAATCCATCTCGGTTTCGATGATCTGTTCGATATGGGCTTCTTCGATGTCATCGGAAGCGATATACAGGCTGACTCCCAGCGTGCCGACAACGACGATACAGAATATCGCAAACGCGAGTGCAACGCGAAGGCGAAGCCCGCGCCTAATTACGGGCACGCGTGGAAAGCCGATAGCCGAGACCGTGAACGGTTTCGATTGGATCATAGCCACCCGCGCGCGTCAGTGCGCGGCGAAGCTCGTGCATGTGACTACGGAGGGTGTCGCTGGTTTCCTGCACATCTCCCCATACTTCCGATTCGAGTTCCCTCCGGCTGAAAACGCGGCCAGGCTCGCTCATGATAACTGCAAGCAAGCCAATACATTTTGGCGGCAATTTGACGTTCGCGCCCGCGAAGCGAATTGTGAGGGTTTTCGGATCGAAGGAAAGATCCTCGGTTTCCAGCGTTCGACTGGTTACCTTCCCCTTTCGACGTTTGTGCATGGCCACCAGCCGCGCTTCAACTTCTTTCAAGGCGAAGGGTTTGACCAGGTAGTCATCCGCCCCGCAATCGAAACCTTTCAGCTTGTCTTCCAGCGTGTCGCGCGCTGTCAGCATCAGGACCGGGGTATCGAGATGCGCCTCCTGGCGAAGCTTCCGACACAGGGTTATACCATCCGCACCAGGTAATCCCAGATCAAGCAAAATGCCATCAAACTGCTGGGTAACCGCGAGATGCAGCCCGGTGATCCCATCGGCCGCCGCATCGACACTGTGACCGCGAGCTTCGAGAAAGTCGTACAGATTACTGGCTATTGCCCGATCGTCTTCAATAATAAGTATGCGCACGTGAAAAGTTCCAACCAATCAGACTTCAGAAATATCATATAGATTCGATGTGAAAAAATTCCGTTTATCCACCACCTGCCGAAATGCTGCTTCCCTCTGCATCCGCACGATGAAATCTGCGGCTGAGGCTGTGGACCGCTTCGACCAGCGCAAGCGCATTTTCGGGCGGCGTAAACTGCGATATGCCATGCCCCAGGTTGAAGATGTGACCGCTGCCTTCGCCAAAATCCGCAAGAACCTGTTCCACTTCGGCAGCAATTATCTCAGGTTCGGCGAATAACACGGCAGGATCGAGGTTGCCCTGCAAGGCGACCTTGTGGCCCACGCGTCGCCGCGCATCTGCGATATTCACGGTCCAGTCCAGTCCCACTGCATCACATCCGCTGTCCGCGATACTCTCGAGCCATAGTCCCCCGCCTTTGGTAAAAACAATGCTCGGAATACGCTCGGCCCCCTGATGCCGCCTCAATCCCGCCAGTATCTGGGTCATGTATCGCAGCGAAAACTGCTGATAAGCGGCATGGGAAAGCGCCCCACCCCAGGTATCAAAAATCATTACTGCCTGCGCACCGGACTCGATTTGAGCGTTCAGATAAGCGGTGACAGCCTGCGCGTTGATATCGAGAACGTGATGCAGCAAATCAGGGCGCCGGTACAGCATGGTTTTTATTTGCCGGAAATCAGTCCCGCCGGCCCCTTCCACCATATAGCAGGCAAGCGTAAAGGGACTGCCGGAGAACCCGATCAGCGGGACCCGATTATCCAGAGTTTTGCGTATCTGCGAAACCGCGTCCATGACATAGCGCAAATGAACGGCAGGATCGGGGACGGCAAGAGCCCGGATCTCCCACTCTTCGCGCAAGGGGCGCTCGAACCTGGGGCCCTCTCCTTCCGCAAAATATAATCCCAATCCCATGGCATCAGGAATCGTCAGAATATCCGAAAACAGGATGGCCGCATCCAAAGGAAATCGCGCGAGAGGTTGCATCGTAACTTCGGTGGCGAAGTCGGGATTCTTGCAGAGTGCAAGAAAATTGCCCGCGCGAGCTCTCGTCTGATTATATTCGGAGAGATAGCGCCCGGCCTGCCGCATCAGCCAAACCGGCGTATATTCAGTGGGCTGCCTCAGCAGGGCCTTGAGCAGGGTATCGTTCTTCAATCTCGTCATTCAGACCCGATCAATCGCAAAAATCAGTAAAACCGGGTGCTCGATTTACAGTGGAGCTACCCGTGGAAATGGATGCCTTGGGGACTGTCGGGACACCCCGGAACCGTTAGGTTCTCTTTCAACCCCGTTAGGTTCTCCTTCAACCCTCCATCTTATCATGAATGGCCGACAAGGCATACGGTCATTACGGTCATTTGCGAAAAGGTCAACGATAGGATCTGTCAGTCTTCCTCGACAACGAAAAGACGCCGGTACTCACGAATGGCATAACGATCTGTCATGCCTGCGATATAGTCGGCGATGGCCTGATGCATGTCCTGTTGAGATCTGGATTGGAATTCCGGGGGCAGCAACCGGATATCCGAACTGAATGCACCAAAGAGCTGGCGGATGATGTGCCGTGCCTTTGCGCTCATGCGCGACACCTTGTAGTGCCGGTAAAGATGCTCCCGCAGGAACTTTTTGAGCTGCTGCTGCTCCTGCGCGATTTCCCCGCTGAATCCGATCAGCGGTGGAAAGGTTCGGATTTCGTCCAGGGTTCCAGGGCTTGCCTGCTCGATATTCACTGCGCTTTGCCTGATCAAATCTCCCGCCAGCGTATTGATCATGCGCCGCACTGTTTCATGGACCAGCCTCCTGCCCGATATTTTCGGGTATTGCTGTCTGGCCATTGCCAGATGGCGTGCGAATATTCCGACCTCCTCAAGTTGCTCCTGCATAATGAGACCGGATCTCAAACCGTCATCCACGTCGTGATTGTTGTAAGCGATCTCATCAGCCAGATTGGCGACTTGCGCTTCCAGTGAAGGCCGACGATTCGTGAGGAAGCGCTCGCCAACGTCCCCCAGTTCCAGCGCATTTTTCTTCGAACAATGCTTGAGAATGCCTTCGCGGGTTTCAAAGCACAGATTCAACCCGTCAAATGCGCCGTAGTGCTCCTCCAGTACATCCACCACCCGCAGGGACTGCAGATTATGCTCAAAGCCGCCATGTTCCTTCATGCACTCATTCAGTGCGTCCTGCCCTGCATGACCGAAGGCGGTATGGCCAAGATCATGTGCCAGCGCGATAGCCTCGACCAGATCCTCGTTCAGGCGCAGATTCCGGGCTACGGAACGGCCAATCTGCGCCACTTCGAGGCTGTGCGTCAGGCGCGTGCGGAACAGGTCCCCTTCATGATTGACGAAAACCTGGGTCTTGTACTCCAGCCTGCGAAAAGCGGTGGAATGAATGATGCGATCACGATCGCGCTGAAAAGGCGTGCGGCCGGGGGACGGTTCTTCCGCAATGCGGCGTCCGCGGGAGTTGGCAGGCGATACCGCATAGGACGCCAGGTCACGCATCAGCCGTACATTCCATCAGAACCTCGGTCAGTATCGGGGATGGCACATCCGCATGCACCACCGCCCGACCGATATCCTCGAGCAGTATGAAACGCATTTTCCCGCCTTGTACTTTCTTGTCCAGCCCCATCAGACGCAAGTATTTTTCCGGACCGAGATTCGGAGCAATCACCGGCAGGCCGGCCTTCACATAGAGATTTCGGATTCGATCCACATCCCCCGCGCCTATCATGCCCATACGCTGTGATACCTCGGCTGCCAGTATCGTTCCCGCAGCCACTGCTTCCCCATGAAGCCAGTTGCCGTAACCCATGGCATTCTCGATTGCATGTCCAAAAGTGTGCCCGAGGTTCAGCAAGGCGCGCATGCCGCTCTCGCGCTCGTCTGCTTCCACAACTTCTGCCTTATGCTGACAACTCCTTTTTATTGCGTCGATCAGAAGCGAACTTTCACGTTCCAACAAGGGCTCAATATGAGATTCAATCCAGCCGAAGAATGCCGGATCGCGAATAAGGCCATACTTGATGACCTCGGCTATACCGGCGCGCAGTTCCCTATCAGGCAGTGTATCGAGCGTGGACGTATCCGCCGCTACCGCCTGGGGTTGATAAAACGCCCCGATCATGTTTTTGCCCAGCGGATGATTGATCCCGGTCTTACCGCCCACGGAAGAATCGACTTGAGCAAGAAGCGTGGTGGGTACCTGAATGAACGGCACACCACGCAAATAGGTTGCGGCCGCAAAACCGGTCAGGTCTCCCACGACTCCTCCGCCAAGGGCGATGATCGGTGTATTGCGTTCGCAGCGATGGGTCAGGAGAGCATCGAAAATGAGATTGAGAGTTTCCCAGTTCTTGTATTCCTCGCCGTCGGGAAGAACGATCGGCACTGAAACTACATCATGAGTTGCAAGGGTTGTACGAAATTTTTCGAGATATAAAGGCCCAACCGTAGTATTTGTGACGATGGCCGCCCGCTTCTGACCCAGGTAATCCAGAAGGAGTTCAGGCTGAGTCAGGATATCTGCACCGATATGAATGGGATAACTGCGCGGGGCGGACGTAGAGACAAGATTAACAGTGACTGTTTGCATTATTGTGACGAGAAAGGAGGTGCGACCTGCCCGGAAGCTTCGATAAACAGCGTCCAAAGGGTCATCCAAAGGGTTCTTTTGGATAACCCTGACAACTTATCACTACGCTTGCTCACCACGGTTTCACCACCACGAGTATCACGACAGCGATCAAGATGAGTACCGGAACTTCATTGAACCAGCGGTAATAAACATGGCCATGACGGTTGCAGTCGCGTTTGAAATCAGCCAGCAGTCTGCCGCAGTATCCGTGATACGCAATCAGTAATACCACCAGTGCGAGCTTCGCGTGCAGCCAGGCCCCAGTAATGCCATAACCCAGCCAGAGCCACAGACCCAGGACGACTGCCAGCACCGCACTGGGGGTCATGATCCCATAATAGAGCTTTCTTTCCATGATTTTGAATCGCTCTATGCCTGCCGAGTCCGTAGTCATGGCATGATAGACAAAGAGCCGTGGCAAATAAAAAAGCCCGGCGAACCAGGCCACCACGAAGACGATATGAAAAGATTTTACCCAGAGCATATGCTTTTCGAACGGAAACAGCACCTGCGTTCAGTTGCTGCGGACTGAGCACTGTGCAAAAAGCAGATACTATATACTGAAATATACTGAAGCGGATGACAGGTCGCTAGCGCGTCGTCAGGAACATGAACATCCGCCCAAAGACCTGGGAAGCAGGAAAGACTCGGGAAGCAGAAAAGCTCCCTTCATGGAAGGTCGATTACAGTAGTACCGGTCCGAAGCTGGGTTCGTGACGCGCACCGGATTATGACGCAGATATCAGACTGCAACAACTTCCAGATCAGGCTCTATCGACCTCAGCATGTTCTGAATGCCTCGCAGTGTGCCGGTAATCGAGCTTGGACAGGTGCCACAAGCACCCTGGTAGTGAACACTCAGCCTGTTGCCTTCAAGGCCAAGTACATGGAGATCGCCTCCATCGCTCTGGAGATAGGGACGAATCTCCTCGTCGAGCATTTCGTTGATCAAATTAAGCCGCTGCTGGTCCTCAGGACTTAAATTTGCAATTTCCGCACTCGCGGCTGCAACTGTAGCGGCTGTCTGGGTATCTGCCCCCGGCGCGGCTCGAATAGGGTCTGCTACTTCGCGCGCCAGGTCTTGCCAGTCAGCCGCGCCATCCTGGGTCACTGTGATCCACCGATCTACATAAAACACATTAGTGACATGATCGATGTCAAACAGCGCTTCGGCAAGCGGATCACCTTTCGCCTGCTCGGCATTATCATACGAACGCGTTACTCCCCAGGTCAGCGGTTCCTTGAGGATGAATTTCAACGCATTCCGATTGGGTGTTCCCTCTATTTCAACTATCTTCGGCATTTTTGGTACCTTGACGAAAAGCTCAGGCATCCCCTATTGAAGCGTGCATGGGATCATCCTCCGCTTCGGTTGAGGTAGTGCTGACGGAATTGAGCGCTGCGTGAAGCGTGTGCCATGGGAGAATCGCGCATTTGACGCGGGTGGGGAGGTCACGAACGCCGGCAAATACAGTGAGCCTTCCCAAGTGGTGGGGATGGGCAAGATCCAGCGTGCCCGTGGCCATGTCACGGAATTCCTTGATCAGCATCTCTGCGTCTGCAAGGCTCTTGCCTTTTACAACGGTGGTCATCATGGATGCAGATGCCTTGCAGATCGCACACGACTCGCCATGGAACGCAATGGCTTCGATATGTTCCCCTTCAAGGTTCAGATCAATATCGAGGTGATCGCCACACAGCGGATTGTGCCCCACCGCATGATGGCTCGCCTTGTCCAGCTTGCCATAATTGCGGGGTTTCCTGTTGTGGTCGAGGATGACTTCTTGATACAGCGATTTCGTAATCATTAAATAAATATCTTTTGCACAGTACGAATGCCTGCGATGAAAGTATCTACCTCAGCCATTGTATTATAAAACGCAAACGAAGCGCGTGTGGTGGCAGGCACCTTGAGGCGCAGCATCACAGGTTGCACGCAGTGATGGCCGGTGCGAACGGCAACGCCTTCCTGATTCAAAAGCGTACCGACATCATGCGGATGCACATCCGCCACCTCGAAGGACAGCACTGCGGTTTTTTTCGCCGCGGTACCTATGATGCGCACTCCGGATATCTGGCGCATCTGTTCGGTTGCGTAGTTGAGTAATTCACCCTCGTATGCGGCGATGGCATCGATACCGACACCTGATAAATAGTCGACTGCGGCGCCAAGCCCAATAGCAGCTGCAATGGGGGGAGTTCCTGCTTCGAATTTGTGCGGAATGGAATTGTAGGTGGTTCTTTCGAATGTCACCGACAGAATCATGTCGCCACCGCCTTTGAACGGCTGCATGCGCTCCAGAAGTTCCGCTTTTCCGTACAGAATACCGATGCCTGTCGGACCACACATCTTGTGTCCGGAAAAAGCATAGAAATCACAATCCAAATCCTGGACATCCACTTTCATGTGCGGTGCAGCCTGCGCGCCATCGACCAGTACCGGAACACCGCGGGCATGCGCGAAGGCGATCATTTCCCTGACCGGGTTGATCGTCCCCAAAGCGTTCGATACGTGCATCACACCGACAAACTTCGTGCGCTCGTTGAAAAGCTTCTCGTATTCATCGATGAGAAGTTCCCCGGCATCGTTGATAGGCACGACACGTATCCTTGCCCCTTTTTCTTCCGCCAGCATCTGCCATGGAACGATATTCGAATGATGCTCCAACGTGGTCAGAATGATTTCATCACCCGCACCGATGAATTTGCGTCCATACCCATGCATCACGAGGTTGATGGAATCTGTCGTTCCGCTGGTAAAGATTACCTCTCTGTCTTCACGCGCGTTAATGAAGCGCTGCAATTTACGACGCGCTGCCTCATACTCTGCCGTGGCAGTCTCGGATAAATAATGCACTCCGCGATTGATATTTGCGTGCTGGCTTGTCTGGTAACGCACCAGGCGATCGATCACTGGCTGCGGCATCTGACTGGAGGCAGCATTATCGAGGTAGACCAGCGGCTTTCCTTCGACCTGAAGCTTCAGAATCGGAAAATCGGTACGCACGCGCGCAACGTCGAGCGCCGAATCAATCTGAGGTTGCAGCGTGGAATCTATGATTTTCATGGCTCAGTTTTTCTTGGTTTGTTCCAGCACTGTCCGTTCAAGCCGGTATTTGAGCGATGCGATGGGAATGCGATCGATGATTTCGGCGCCAAACGCATAAGTCAGCAGATTTCGCGCCGCAACTCCGGACAGGCCCCGGCTCTTGAGATAAAACAACTCTTCGCTATCGAGCTGACCCACTGTTGCTCCGTGTGCGCACTTCACGTCATCCGCAAAAATTTCGAGCTGCGGCTTGGTATCGATACGCGCCTTCGCATTCAACAAGAGGTTGCGGCTGGATTGCGCGGAATCCGTATTCTGGGCACCCGGGCGAACCATGATCTTGCCGTTGAACACGGCATGCGCACTCCCGTCAGCGATGCATTTATGCAACTGACGGCTGGTACAGTTCGGTTTGGCATGATCTATGGAACTGTGTGTATCGGCAAGCTGTTGCCTATTGATCAATGCCAGCCCGTCGATAGTGCACTCAGCGCCCTCGGCATCGAGTGCTGTATTCAGATCGTAGCGTGAAATCCGCGCCCCGAGCGCTACACTCACGGAGCGATAGCGGCTGGCATGCCCTAGCGAAACAGCACAATTTCCGATATGAAATGCTTCGGTGCTGTCGCGCTGTACCCGGATGTGACTGATCTGTGCATTATCTCCCACAGCGATCTCGGTCACGGCGTTGGTCACATAGATTGCATCCTTCAGGCTGACGTAATCCTCGAGGATGGTAACTTCGCTTCCCGCTTCAGCGATGAAAAGACAGCGTGGATGGCTTGCCACTTCCGGTTGCGTTGCAATGAGCAACACGTGTACAGGCGTATCGATCGCTGCACCGCGTGGTACGATGACCAAAGCACCATCGTGCAGAAATGCGGTATTGAGGGCCGCGAACAGATTATCTTCGAATCGCGCATACTGACCCAGATGCGGCTCTATTACCTCTGCATTCGCTGTTAGTGCCGATGACAGATTGGTGACGGTCAAGCCCCGGTTTCCGAGGCGTTCTGCCGGCGTAGAAAGTTGCGGCATATATTTGCCGTCGACGAATACGAGCCTGATAGCAGCTTCCGCGAGGAAAAAATGCTCAATATCAGCGGCCTGCAACGCCGGTGCGGCACGAGTGGGCTGGAACGATTGCCGGGCAAGCGGCGAGAGATCAGTAAAACGCCACTCCTCATCACGTGTTGTGGGCAGCTTCAGCCTCCCCGCATGGTCGACTGCATTTGCCCGCAGTTGGTTAAACCAGGCGAGAGGGCTGACGGGCAGCCGCGGCTGTCCTTGAAGCAGGCTTTCGAGATAACTGTTGCTATTCACGAGACTCATGCTCATGCGCCTGCCGGGACACGCCGCTCAACCCCTACCCAATCATAACCTCGCGTTTCGAGATCGAGCGCAAGCTCTTTGCCGCCTGTTTTAACGATGCGCCCACCGCGCATTACATGCACGTAATCCGGTTCGATATAGTTTAGCATGCGCTGATAATGGGTTACCAGAATGATTGCGTTGTCCTTGTTTGCAAGTTTGTTTACTCCATTGGTAACGATGCGCAGGGCATCGATGTCGAGACCGGAATCCGTCTCATCCAGGATAGCCAATCGTGGCTCCAGCAGCGCCATCTGCAATATCTCGTTGCGCTTCTTCTCGCCGCCCGAAAAACCTTCATTGACGCCGCGATCCAGAAAATTGGGATTCATTTCCAGCAATTTCATTTTCTCGCGCACGAAATCCTCGAATTCCAGCGGATCGAGCTCGTCCTTTCCACGCTGCGACTGCAAGGTATTGTAGGCAAGGCGCAGGAAATGGCTGTTGGAAACACCGGGTATCTCGATCGGATACTGAAAGGCAAGGAATACGCCTGCACGCGCCCGTTCTTCCGGTTCGAGATCGAACAGATTCCGGCCTTCAAACAATACCGATCCCCCGGTAACCTGATAGGCGCTGTGCCCGGCAAGCACCTTGGCGAAAGTGCTCTTGCCCGAGCCGTTCGTTCCCATGATGGCATGCACCTCACCACTTTTGACGATGAGGTCAACGCCTTTGAGTATCTCTACGCCGTCGACTGCCGCCCGCAGTCCGCTTACTTCCAGAATCGTTTTGCTGTCCTGATGAATCATCCAACACTTCCCTCCAGCTTGAATCCAAGCAGTTTTGTCGCTTCGACCGCAAACTCCATCGGCAGTTGCTGAAATACATCCTTGCAGAAGCCATTGATAATCATGGAAACCGCTTCCTCACTGCCGATGCCGCGTTGTGCAAAGTAGAACAATTGATCTTCGCCGATTTTTGACGTTGATGCTTCATGCTCGACCTTGGCATTCTGGTTACGCACCTGAATGTAGGGAAAGGTATGCGCTCCACATTGATCTCCGATCAGCATCGAATCGCATTGTGAATAGTTGCGCGCGCCGCTGGCGGTGGGAGCAATCCTGACCAGGCCACGATAGCTGTTATTGGAATGCCCGGCTGAAATACCCTTGCTGACGATGGTGCTGCGGGTGTTTTTCCCGATATGGATCATCTTGGTGCCGGTATCCGCCTGCTGATAGTTGTTGGTTACCGCTACCGAATAAAATTCGCCTACGGAATTTTCCCCCTGCAGTATGCAGGATGGATATTTCCAGGTTATCGCGGACCCCGTTTCGACCTGCGTCCATGAGATGCGCGAATTGGCGCCTTTCGCCAGACCCCGCTTGGTTACGAAGTTATATATGCCGCCCACCCCTTTCTCGTCACCCGCATACCAGTTCTGTACTGTCGAATATTTGATATCGGCGTTGTCGAGTGCGACCAGTTCGACCACCGCGGCATGCAATTGATTGGTATCGAACCTGGGGGCCGTGCATCCTTCGAGATACGACACGGACGACCCTTCCTCGGCAACGATCAGGGTGCGCTCGAATTGTCCGGACTCTTCCGTATTGATGCGGAAGTAGGTCGACAAATCCATCGGGCACTTGACGCCTTTCGGGATGAAGCAGAAGGTGCCGTCCGTAAAAACGGCTGAGTTGAGTGCTGCATAGTAATTGTCACCCACGGGCACCACCGTACCGAGATACTGCTTCACCAGTTCGGGATAAGCATGCACGGCTTCGGAAATGGAGCAGAAAATGATCCCGACCTCCGCGAGCTTCTGCTTGTAGGTGGTGGCTACGGATACGCTGTCAAAAATCACATCCACTGCCACGCCCGCCAGAGCCGCGCGCTCATGCATGGGCACCCCCAGCTTCTCAAAGGTGCGAAGCAGCTCAGGATCGACTTCATCCATGCTGCTGAGCTTCTTTTTCGGCTTGGGCGCAGCGTAGTAGCTGATCGCCTGAAAATCGATCTGCGGATACCTGACGTTGGACCATGTCGGCTCTTCCATCTTGAGCCATTGCTGATAGGCTTTGAGCCTGAAATCAAGGAGCCATGTGGGTTCGTTTTTCTTGGTCGAGATGAGCCGGATAATATCTTCGTTAAGGCCTTTTGGCGCGACATCCGACTCGATTTCGGTAACGAAACCGTGTTTGTATGGCTGATTGACCAGATTCTGTAAGACTGCACTCATGAGATTCGCTCCAATATCGGAATGTCTTTTCTTTTAGTAGAGGACAACCCCCTTGCTACGAATACTACCTGCTACGAATACTGCCGCTCCTGTTATCCCGGTTGCTAACATCCACTTTCAAGGACTAGACCTTGGCCGGTTCTTCTTTCACACTGAAGCTTTCACCGCAGCCACAGGTATTATCCACGTTGGGGTTCTCAAACCTGAATGATTCGTTCAGCCCTTCTCTGACAAAGTCAATTCGTGAACCATCAAGAAACGGCAGAAAATCGACATCAACCACTACATGAGCGTTACAGGACTCGAACATCCGATCACTCGCGCGCAGCTCATCTGCATAAGCGTAGGTATAGGCAAATCCGGAACACCCCACCTTCTTGACCCCGACTCGCAGGGCCAACCCCTTGCCCCGCTTCGCGAGCTGCTTCTGAATCTGTTTCGCCGCGTTTTCAGTCAGTGTTATTGCCATCCCTATTCTCCCACCTGCCCCATGCGATTATGACAACGAAAGCAAGCGTTCGGCATTCAAAATTGGAGTCAGGCAGAAATTGCAGCGCGACTCCGGTCGGGCATGACCTTTTCAGGCGTAACCTTCCGCATATCCAGCATCTGCACCACACCCGCCTCTCTTGCCTTCCGCCATTCCTCTCTTTCCCTCTGTTCATCGACCAGTTGTTTCAGCGTGACTGCGCCAAGATGGTCGAAAATCAGCTCGTTGAGCTTTGTCCACAAGTCGTGCGTCATGCATTTCCTGTCGTTGTGGCAATTTTCCTTTCCATTGCACTGGGTTGAATCGATAGGCTCGTCAACTGCGAGAATGATCTCGGCAACCGACACTTGCCCCATGTCTTTCGCAAGGCAATAGCCGCCACCCGGGCCTCTTACACTATCGACAAGTCCGCGGGAACGCAGTTTGGCGAACAACTGCTCAAGATAAGATAACGAAATTTGCTGACGCTGGCTGATTTCCGCAAGTGTCACAGGACGCGTCTGACGTTGCAGCGCGAGATCCAGCAACGCCGTTACTGCAAACCGTCCTTTGGTTGTTAGCCTCATGATGAACTCCTCTTTGCTCTCGATGGATTCACGGATTGGGTAGATAAGTCCAGAAATATCTCAGTCAACAGAAACTCAATAGATGACTGATTTAGTCAACTATAAGATACCTGATTGATTTAGTCAACTATAAGGACATCATTTCTGAAAATATACAATGTGGGGGTGAATCCTCTATCAATATCAAATATCAGATCGGTATCGATAGAATAGCGGAGTTCCGCAACGAATCCGTCGTATCATATTGCCCGACGAAGCATATTGCCCGACGAAGTCTGACCTACTGTCAGACGACTTCATTCCATGCGATTCAGGGATAGCGAACAGTCCGCTCAGGGCGCTCAGGGGAAAGGCGACGTAATCTCATATGCGCCTCCACCAGTTCAATAGCCTGGTGCCGGAACTGATTTCCCTCCGTATCCTTCACCCACATGTGCAACAACCCGATAAAGAACAGATGGGTATCAATGGCCAGTTGCACGGGATCGTGAGATGAATGCAGTAATTCCTGAGCTCTGGCGCGTTCGTAAACCAGCCTCAACTTCTCCAAAATGCGGGCACAATTGAATAAAATCTGTTGCAAGACCATGGCGAATTCATCCACGTACTCGCACTTGATCATCATGATTTCGTATATCTGGCGGGTTTCCTTGCTATCCGCCAGAACCTGGATCGTGCCGCACAGGAAATTTTCGATGCAGGTGAGGGGATCGTCCACGCCTTCAACCAGCAGGGTATCGTCCATGCGATCGATGAGAGGCAGGAATACCTGCTCGCGCATGGCCTGAATCAGATCGATTTTATTGTTGAAATGCCAGTAGATCGCTCCCCGCGTGACGCCAGCCTCGCGCGCGATATGCTCCATGGTGGTACGGGCCACACCTCGCTCCAGAAAAACCTGGCGCGCCGCATCTATAAGGCGCTGCCGTGTCAATTCCGCATTTTCCTTGGTTTTTCGGACCATGTTACGAATCGCTATTTACATCTGTGAAGGTTGGTTTATAATTTACATACATACACGTATGTATGCAAGTTCCAAATTCAGCTGCACGGAGCATGATGACAGCCACGCAGGATTATAAAAGCAAACCTGGCAGCTCTTTAATGTTCAGCCAGAGAAAAACGCCCGGCCTGCTGCAGGCTGTCATGCGGCTTGCCATAAGCATTGCCGCGGGCGTCATCCTGACCGTTACGGTGCCGGGCTGTGGCAAGAAGCCTGAAACGCCCCCTCATCCACCGGCCCTTCCCGTAAGTGTAATCGAGGTTCAACCTACCAGCGTACCGATCAGCGCCGAAGCCGTGGCCCAGACCGAAGGCGCCAAGGAGGTCGAAATACGTCCCCGCGTGGGGGGCATTCTGCTCAAACGCCTGTATGAGGAAGGCGCAGCGGTAAAAGCGGGTCAATCTCTGTTTCTGATTGATCCGGTACCCTACCGATATGCGCTTGCTCAGGCGAAGGCACAACTGGCAGAGCAGAAAGCCCGCATCATTCAGACCGAGCGCGAAGAAAAACGCCTGAAAGATCTGCTGGATGCGCAGGCAATCAGCCGGCGCGAGTATGATAACGCGGTCTCCGACAACGCGATTGCGCATGCCGCGCTCCAGCAGGCCGAGGTGCGCGTGCGCGATGCGGAACTCAATCTCTCCTATACCTCTGTGACCGCCCCGGTCAACGGCATTTCGGGCCGCTTCCAGTTCTCGGAAGGCGCGCTGGTGGAAGCCAACAGCAGCCTTTTGACCACGCTGGTGCAGTTGTCGCCGATCTGGGTGCGTTTCAGCCTGTCGAGTAACGAACTGATGCAACTCGGTGGTCCCCTGACCGAGAAAAAGGTAAAACAGGTGACTTTGATATTGCCGGACGGCTCGGAATACGAAAAGAAAGGAGAGCTGAATTTCGCCGCCAGTCAGATCGACCCGCTGCTGGGCACGCAACAACTGCGCGCCACGTTCGAAAATACCGGACAGCGATTGCTGCCGGGACAGTTTGTCAGGGCGAAAGTGGTCACTGGCCAGCGTGACGGTGTATTCCTTGTCCCGCAGAGCGCAATACAGACGTCTGACCGCGGCCAGTCAGTGTATGTGATCAACGAAAAAAACGAAGCGACTCCGCAGCCGGTGGTTACCGGGAAGTGGATGGGTACGGACTGGGTAATCCTTGACGGACTCAAGGCTGGCGATAAAGTCATTGTCGATAATATCATCAAGCTTCGTCCCGGCTCGCCCGTTTCCCCTCACGCGCCCGGAGAAGCGCCGGAAACGCCTCTTGCCCAGCCTGATTCCGGTTCCGGCAAAGCCGCTTGAGCAAAAAACCGGGCGGAAAACCGCCGGATAAATCATGACCAGATTTTTTATTCTGCGACCGATATTTGCGTCGGTTATCTCCATTATCATCGTCCTTGCCGGTCTTGCCGCCGCCTTGCAGCTCCCCATTGCGCAATATCCGGAAATCGCGCCGCCTACGGTGCTGATAACCGCGACCTATCCCGGTGCCAGCGCTGAAACCTTGACCAAAACAGTGGCCGCCCCCATCGAAGAGCAATTGAGCGGTGTCCAGGATCTTTTATATTTCAGTTCAAGCGCCGACTCCAGCGGAACCCTGACCATTACCGCAACGTTCGAGGTCGGCACGGACGTTGATCAGGCTACTTTCAATATCAGTAACCGCGTAAATATCGCGCTGCCACGACTACCGGATGAAGTGCGCCGCACCGGCCTGAAAATTGAGAAGCGCTCCAACGACATCCTGATGGTCTTCATGCTGATCTCGACTGAGAAAGGCAAATATGACCCGCTCTATCTCAGCAACTATGCCACGCTCAACATAATGGACGAGCTGAGGCGTACGGATGGAGTCGGTGATGCCACTGTCTTTGGCGGCCAGGATTACTCCATGCGCATCTGGCTGCGCCCTGATCGCATGGCACAACTGGGCGTGACTACCACGGACATCGCTGCCGCCATCCAGGCGCAGAATGCGCAATATGCTGCCGGAAAGATCGGTCAGGAACCGGCTCCGCCTGGTCAGCAATTGATTTACACCGTAAATGCAAGAGGTCGACTGGTAACACCTGAACAGTTCGGTGACATCATTTTGCGGGCGGATGGCCCGCGCGGAGTCCTCTACCTCAAGGATGTCGCCCGTATTGAGCTGGGGGCCCAAAGCTATGATGTGCGCACGGCATTGAATGGTCAACCCGGCGCCGGCATTCCCGTCTTTCTGCAACCCGGTGCGAATGCGCTCGATACGAAAAACGCGCTGGTTGCCAAAATGGAAGCGTTGAAGAAACACTTTCCGGAGGGAATGGACTACGTGGTGCCGTACGATACCAGCCTGTTCGTCAAGGCCTCCATGTGGGAAGTGGTCAAGACGCTAGGCGAAGCGATGGTGCTCGTCCTGCTGGTCGTTTATCTGTTCCTGCAAAGCTGGCGCGCCACACTGATTCCCATTATTGCCGTACCCATTTCCCTCGTGGGGACTTTCGCTGGATTGTGGGTATTCGGCTTCTCCATCAACACGCTTACGCTTTTCGCCATGGTGCTTTCCATCGGCATCGTGGTGGATGATGCAATCGTCGTATTGGAAAATATCGAGCGGCTGATGGACGAAGAGAAGCTGCCGCCACTGAAAGCCGCCATCCGCTCCATGGAACAGGTCGCAAGCGCGGTGGTTGCGATTGTCCTGGTACTGTGCGCCGTATTCGTGCCGGTTGCATTCATGGGAGGAATCGCAGGCGAACTGTATCGCCAGTTCGCAGTCACCGTTGCAGTGGCCGTTACCATTTCCGGCCTGGTGGCACTGACCTTGACGCCTGCCTTGTGCGCTATTCTGCTCAAGCATACCCACGGTGAAGCTGCGTTCTTTCGTGCTTTCAACAAGGGTTTTCACCGCTTGACCGATTTTTACATTCTCATGGTCAGCACTACGCTGCGCCACAGGATTATTGGCGCCGTCGTATTCCTGGGCATCGTTGCCTTATCGGCCTATCTGTTCAAAACAGTACCCGAGAGTTTCGTGCCGCCGGAAGATCAGGGCTATGTCGTCACGGCAACCATCCTGCCGGATGGCGCCACCCTTGCACGAACCACAAGGACCGCTGAAGCGGTGCGCGCGGGGATAGCAAATGACCCGGCAGTGGCCCATGAGTTTGTTGTGAATGGTTTCGACCTGATCGGTGGAGGCAACAAAACCAGTTCTGCTACCATGTTCGTCGCATTCAAGGACTGGTCGGAGCGAGAAGCGACTGCGGACGACATCATCCAGAAGCTGATGGGTATCGGAATGCAGCAACCGGATGGAATCGCGATCTCCTTCAACCCGCCCGCCATCCGCGGACTGGGAACCGCGGGCGGCTTCGAAGTCTATGTGCAAAGCCGGGCAGGCGCCAATCCGGTTCAATTATCCACAGTGGTGAACAACCTTATCGCTGCGCTGAACCAGGAACCGAGGCTGGCCGGTATCAATACTTTTTTTCGTCCCACTGTCCCCCAATTCTTCGTTGAAGTGGATGAGGCAAAAGCGATTTCTCAGCAAGTGAGAATCGCGGACATTTACGCCACGCTGCAAAGTACGATGGGTTCGCTGTATATCAACGATTTCAATTACTCCGGTCGTACCTACCGGGTGCAAATGCAGGCGGAACCGCAATACCGGATGCATCCCGAGGATCTCGGCAGAGTGTATGTAAACTCCCAATCCGGCGCCATGGTACCCCTGTCCGCCCTCAGCAAACTCAGCACCATTGTGGGCGCGGAGCAGCTCGAGCGCTACAATGGCCTCCTTGCTGCAAAGATTCTGGGAAGCGGCGCACCCGGTGTGAGTTCAGGCGACGCTATCCGGCTTGTAGAGGAGATTGCGGCAAAAAATTTACCGGATGACTACCAGATTGCGTGGACGGGGCAGGCCTATCAGGAAAAGCGGACTGGCTCAGCCGCAATTTTTGCCTTCAGCTTCGCGATCATAATGGTATTTCTCATTCTTGCTGCCCAGTTCGAGACCTGGGCCCTGCCGCTTGCCGTTATCATGGCGGTGCCTTTTGCTCTTGCGGGCGCCCTGCTTGCCGTTTTGACCCGAGGCATGCCGAACGATATCTATTTTCAGATCGGCCTGATCACGCTCATCGGCCTGGCTGCGAAAAATGCCATTCTGATCGTTGAGTTTGCTACGCAGAAAATGGCTGAAGGTCTACCTGTGGCACAGGCAGCGGTCGAGGCTGCGCGTTTGCGCTTCCGGCCCATCGTCATGACGTCCATGGCTTTTGTGCTGGGTATCGTGCCGCTGCTGATCGCCACGGGAGCAGGCGCTGCTGCGCGGCGCTCCATGGGAACCGGCGTGTTTGGGGGAATGCTGCTTGCCACTTTTGTTGCAACGATATTTATCCCCTTGTTTTTTACGTGGCTTTCACGCAAGAATAAAGGCAAGCCAGTCGAAAACCTGTTGCAGGAAACATTATGAGAAACATCGTGGCGAGCCATCTTGGCATGAGAGAGCGCATGCGGAACAGGACGGGGCTGTTGCTCTCGACTCTGCTCCTTGCATCCTGCGCAATGGGGCCGGACTATATTCGCCCTCATGTCGAAACATCCGAAAAGTTTCGCATGGCGCAGACGGAGGGGCAATCCATTGCGAACCTGCCCTGGTGGGAATTGCTGCATGATAATCAACTGCAACAGCTCATCCGTCTCGCATTGGCCCAGAACAAGGATCTCAAGCAGGCGATAGCAAGCGTTGAAGAGCTGGAGGCACGCCTTGCTACTGCACGCATGGATTTCCTTCCCAAAATGGACGCAAATGCCAATGCACCTGCTTTCGGAACCCTTGGAGGATTCAAGTTCCCTGGATTTCCCACGCCTTACAGCTATTTCGGACAGGCGACCCTGAATTGGGAAATTGATATCTGGGGTCGCATCCGCCGTTCGAACGAAGCCGCCCTGGCCGACTTGATGGCGCGGGAAGAAAACCGGCGCGCTGTGGTCCTGACCCTGGTGAGTTCAGTAGCGCAGGCGTATTTTGATCTCCTGCAATTCGATATGCAGATGGATATTGCGCACAATGCCCTGCGCTCATGGGAGGAGTCGGTGGCGCTTGCACGAGCCCAACTGCGGGGAGGAGTCATTTCCAGGCTTGACCTCGACCAGTTCGAAGCTGAGCGTGCGAATGCAGCCACCCGAGTGGCAGAACTGCAACGGCTGACCACCCAGAAGGAAAACGAATTGAGTGTGTTGCTGGGGAGAAATCCGGTTTCGATAGAACGGGGACGCTCCCTCACAGAGCAGTTGCTGGCGCCAGAGGTGCCAGCCGGACTTCCTTCTGAACTGTTGCAGCGACGCCCCGACATCCTGCAGGCGGAACAAACCCTTGCAGCAGCAACCGCCCGGATTGGCGCAGCCAAGGCGGCGCGATTTCCAAAGCTCAATATTACCGGTTTCCTGGGCGTGGCAAGTCCGGCGCTCTCCAATCTCCTCCTTTCAGGGAGTGAATTCGGGGTAGGCGGACTGGGTCTGGCTGTTCCATTGATCAACGCACAAGCCTTGGGAATGGAGCAGCGCGCAGTGGAAGCACAGGCCAGGCAAATGCTTGCCCAGTACGAACAAACCGTCCTGCTCGCCTTCAAGGAAGTCGAGGATGCCCTGGTCGCGGTAAGCACCGCCAACGAGCAGCGCAAGGCGCAGGAGCAGCAGGTGAATGCACTACGCTCGGCTCTGCATATCGCCGATCTGCGATATAAAGGGGGTATTACCAGTTACGTGGACGTGCTGTTGGCCAAACGTAACCTGTTCGATGCAGAATTTGCGCTTACGGCAACCTACCGCCTTCATCTGATATCCGTGGTCCAGCTTTACAAGGCGCTTGGCGGCGGATGGACACCTGTCTGACAACACGAAATTTACCTGGCGGCCAAATCCGGCTGCCAGAAATGCTATCTATCATCACCCTAATCAGTGGATCGTTGCTCCTGCCTTCAGGACACCGACCGGAGACGCGTACATGAATCTATCCCATCCATGGTCCTCTTCCGGTTGCGCCTCTGCCGCAACTCTGGGCGCAGGACTCATCCTGATCTCCTTTGCCGGTTGTTCCCAGAAGGCGCCTCCTGCTCCCCAGGCTATCCCCGAAGTGGAGGTGATTACCGTCACCACTCAAACCGTTCCCGACGAGCCTGAGTTTATCGGGCAAACACAAGCTTTTCGTCCCGTCGAGATTCGCCCGCAGGTGACGGGAATAATCAAGAAGGTTTTTTTTACCGAGGGGACCAATGTCAAGAAGGGCAACAAGCTTTACCTGATCGATCCGGTGCCCTTCGAGGCGGCCTATTTCAGCGGAAAAGCGAGAGTCGCGCAGGCCCAGGCCCGCCTCGTTCAGGCAGAGCAGGAAGAAGCGCGTGTAAAACCGCTGCTTGAGGAACAGGCTGTCAGCCGCAAGAGTGTCGATGATGCAGTCGCGGAAACACTGGCAGCCAGAGCAGGACTGGAAGCGGCGCAAAGCGACCTGATCAGGGCGAAATTCGATCTGGATAATACGATCATCACAGCTCCGGTAAACGGACGGATAGGGCGCAGTCATTTCTATGAAGGGCGCCTGGTATCCGCCCAGACAACTCTGCTGACCACCATTGACCAACTCGATCCCATGTACGTCAATGTCAATGTTCCTGAAAGCTATCTTCTCAGAAGGCGGCGTGAGCTGGCGGAGAAGAAAGTGCAAAGGCCGGATATTTTCCAGTTGCGGGGCGTGATCACCTTTTCCGATGGAAGCGTGTACCCGCAGGAAGGCGTGCTCGATTTCTCCGACGTATCCATACGACCGGAAACCGGTACCCTGGAGGGAAGATTCACGTTTCCGAATCCGGAAGGAGGTTTTTCTCCCGGACAATCCTATTTTTATCCGGGGCAATTCGTTCATGTCCGTGTCAAGGGTTATATCCGGACAGATGCGATCCTGATTCCGCAACGGGCTGTGCAACTGGGACCCCAGGGTTCCTTCGTCTATATCGTCGATGCCGAGAGCAAGGCGCAATCTCGACCCGTCACAGCGAGTTCATGGCATGGCAAAGACTGGTTGATCGAAAACGGCCTTCGTCCAGGGGAGCAAGTGGTCGTGGAAGGATTGCATCGGATCCAGCCAGGAAATCCGGTGAAGGCCATCCCTTACAAGGAGGACCGTCCCGCGAGTGAAATGAGCAGGAAATCGTCATGAACTCCCGCTTTTTTATTGATCGTCCGATTTTCGCGTCCGTCCTGTCCATCATTATTGTCGTGGTGGGGCTCGTTGCGCTGAGAAGCCTGCCGATCGCGCAGTTTCCGCAAATCACTCCGCCCGTGGTGCAGATCGACGCCGATTACCCCGGGGCGAGCGCGGAAGTCGTTGCGGAATCTGTCGCGCGCCCCATCGAGGTCCAGCTTCCGGGGATCGATAATCTTCTTTATTACGAATCCACCAGCTCGAACGACGGGCATATGACCATGAAGCTCACGTTCGAGATCGGAACGGACGTGGATATCGCGCAGGTCCAGACGCAGAACCGGCAGCGCCTTGCCGAACCGCAACTTCCGGATGAAGTCGTGCGCCAGGGTATCACCGTGAAAAAAACATCGCCTGATCTTCTGGCGGTCATTGCCTTGAGTTCTTCCGACCCTCGGCACGATACCATTTACCTCTCGAACTACGCGCTGCTGCGGGTTCTTGACAATGTCAAGCGTCTTCCGGGCGTAGGGGATGCCATTATCTTCGGCGGCCAGAATTACTCCATGCGGCTGATCCTGGATCCGGTCCGCATGGCGCAACTGGACCTCACTCCCACCGATATCGCGGCCGTGGTACGCGAGCAGAATCGGGATTTTCCCGCCGGCAGGATAGGACGGGAGCCTTCGCCCAAGGGAACGGAGCTTACCATCCCGGTCATTACCCAGGGCCGCATGACCGAAGTGAAGGAATTCGAGGATATGATCGTAAGGGCGTATCCCGACGGTTCCATGGTGCGATTGCGGGATGTAGCGAGAGTAGAACTGGGTGCGCAGTCGTATGATCTCGAAGGGAGGTGGAATGGAAAGCCCAACACCTTTATTCTGACCTTTCTTGCCCCCGGCGCCAACGCGCTCGATACGGTTCACCGGGTGCGCCAGGAAATGGACAAGCTCGCGCGCAGTTTCCCAACGGGTGTCTCCTATGACATACCCTATGACACCACCACATTCGTCGATGTTTCCATCAAGGAGGTCCTGAAGACACTGGTCGAAGCAACGCTCCTGGTCATACTGGTCGTTTTTGTTTTTCTGCAAAGCTGGAGAGCGACGATCATTCCAGCGGTTGCGGTTCCTATTTCACTGATCGGAACCCTGGCCGGGATGGCAGCGCTTGGGTTTTCAATCAATACCCTGACTCTGTTCGGCCTGGTGCTTGCCATCGGGATCGTGGTGGATGATGCGATCGTCGTGGTGGAAAATGTCGAGCGGCATATGCGGGAGGGGTTGCCGCCCAAGGAGGCGGCCAGGATCGCCATGGATGAAGTGGCGGGCCCCGTCATTGCCATCGTCCTGGTGCTGGGCGCGGTGTTTGTTCCGGTCGCTTTTCTGGGTGGAATCACCGGCGAACTGTACAAACAGTTTGCGATTACCATCGCCCTGTCCGTTGCGATATCGGGCTTCGTGGCGCTTACCCTGAGTCCCGCGCTCTGTGCGCTTATTCTCAAACCGGGACATGGAGAGCCCGCAAAGCACTGGAAGCTGTTCAACCGGTCGTTTGACTGGATGCAGACACGTTATACAAACGGTGTCGGGATGGTATTGAAACGCTCCATGATCGCTCTCTGCATTTTTGCCGTGATGATATTTGTCCTCCTTGGCCTGTTCAGAACGATCCCCGGCAGTTTTCTCCCGGAAGAAGATCAGGGCTATTTCATTACCGTTGTCCAATTGCCGGACGGAGCCTCCAGGGAACGCACGATTGATGTATTGCGCAAAATCGAACAATACTTCCTGTCGATTCCCGCGGTACACTCGACAGATGTGCTGGCCGGGCAGAACTTCGTGTTCGGCACGCGGGGAGCGAACCAGGCGACGATGTTCGTTCCGCTCCAGCCCTGGGACACGCGCAAGAGTGCCGGGGAACATGTCACCGGCCTTATCGCATCCGCCTTCCAGGAGTTTGCAAAGATACCGGAAGCACTGATTCTTGCCTTCAATGCCCCATCCATCCAAGGATTGGGCTCCACTGGAGGTTTCACCCTGCAAGTGCAGGATCCGAGTGGAGGCGATTTCGCGGAGTTTGCCGAGATTACTCAGCAGTTCATTGCCAAGGCTGTGGAGCATCCTGCTATCGCCGCTGCCAGCACCAATTTTCGCGTAAGTGCGCCCCGGCTTTACGCGCGCGTGGACCGGGAACGCGCCAAAGCCCTGGGCGTGCCGATTTCTGAAGTCTTCGACAGCATGCAGGCTTATTTCGGTAACCTTTATGTCAACGACTTCGTGAAATATGGGCGCATCTACCGTGTCCAGACAGAGGCTCTGCCGGAGTACCGCTCGAACCCTGACGACATCGAGAAGGTTTACGTGCGTGCACAGAACGACAAAGGCCACGTCATGATCCCACTCAATTCGGTGATCACCACCGAATTCACCAGCGGGCCTGATCCCGTCACCCACTTCAACGGATTCAATTCCGCACTCGTGCTGGGCGGCGCCGCCCCCGGCTACAGCTCGGGGCAAGCCCTTGATGCGCTGGAACAGATCGCAGATGAGATATTGGTGCCAAAAGGTTATACGATCGACTGGAGCGGAATATCCTTTCAGGAACGCCAGGCAGGAGGAAAATCGGTTCTGGTATTCGCCTTCGCCCTGCTCATGGTCTTTCTGGTGCTGGCCGCCCTTTACGAGAGCTGGTCAGTTCCGTTCGCAGTGATTCTTGCAATCCCGTTCGGAATTTTAGGCGCATTACTGGCTATCTGGGTTCGTGAATTGACCAACGACATCTATTTCCAGATCGGCCTGGTGACATTGATCGGATTGTCCGCGAAGAACGCGATCCTGATCGTGGAATTCGCCAATCAGCGATATGCGGACGGAGAGCCTCTGCTTGACGCCGCGCTGGAGGCCGCACGGCTTCGTTTCCGTCCCATCATCATGACCTCCATGGCTTTTATCCTGGGTGTGTTTCCGCTGGTTGTCGCTTCCGGCGCAGGCGCCGCCAGCCGGAATTCCATCGGGACGGGTGTTTTCGGGGGAATGCTGGCTGCGACCTTTCTTGCCATCTTTTTCGTACCCCTCTTTTTCGTAGTGATAAGAAAAATGATACATCGGCGCGGGCAGTCAGAGGTTGGAGCGCCCCATACGACATCAAGTAATCCTCCTTCCACCATTGAAAACGAGTGAGCATGCGGAACGGACGGCATATGTGATGTGTGCACCGGCAGCCAGACCTGGATTCTTGAGCAGTGTGAGGCTTGCGGCCAGAACTTAACTGCGGGGAAGAAAGCCCAGCCCTGATGTCACGCCATAAGCTTCACCTGGTATTTGCTGATCTCGCCCAACTGATATCAACGACATTTTGGCCTACACTGAAGATCGCGTAGTCTTTCAGAGACTATCGCAGAAATTTGTGATTCATGATTTTAGTAGCCACCATTGGATGAATTTAATCAAGGAGACATCACCATGACACAAAAACGAAAAATGGGACTCATTATTGCAGTCGTTCCTTTTTTAATAGCCACGGGCAGTCTCACAACGAGTGCCAATGCAAGTGAACATGAAGGAGGAAGCGATGCTTCCGTGATGAAAAGAGAATCGGACGGCAGTGTCAATAAAAAAGAATTTATGAAACACCACGAGTGGATGTTTGACCAAAACGACAAAAACCATAATGGTAAGCTTGAACCGGATGAAATGAGAAACCTGCACAAAATGGTGAGTAAAATGCATGAGCGCTTTGAGCACGAATATAGACAAAAAAAATAGCTAGCGTATAGGGATTTAAGGATTTATTCGAAGCCTTGGCCGACTGTATTTTTTACTCTGTCGGCTAGGCTTAAGATGTTTAGTCCCGCAGTCAAAATGAGGCTTCAGCCTTGTTTTGCGACATCAATCCGCAAGCCTCTTTCAGCAGAAATTCCTGGAATGCATGCGCAATGCTGGAGAGCCGCTTGTGCTTTCGATGAACGATATGCCAGTAGCGCATGATGGGAAAATCCTCGACATCGAGAATCTTCAGCCGTTTCGTTTCCAGTTCCAGCTCCACCGTGTGCAGCGAGGTGATGCCCAGACCCATACCCGCCTGGACCGCCTGTTTGATCGCCTCGCTGGTGTCGGTTTCCATTCCCCTGCTGAGCGTAATATGGTGCGATGCAAAAAAACGCTCCATCGCGCTGCGTGTGCCGGATCCCAGCTCCCGCACGAGAAATGTTTCCTGCTCCAGCCGCTTGACTGGAATCTTCCGCACCTTGCATAAGGGATGCTCCGGCGGAGCGATGACAACCAGGGGATTCTCCATGAATGATTCGGTTGCAATATCCAGGTCTTCCGGCGGCTGACCCATGATGGCAAGATCGATCACATTGTCGGACAGTTGCTTTAGCACTGTTTCACGATTGGATACGTTGAGGCTGACGGTAATATGCGGGTAGCGCTGGCAGAACTTCGCCAGCAAATGTGGAGCAAAATAGTTGGCGGTGCTGACCACTGAAATATTGAGCCTGCCCCGTTCCAGCCCTTTCAGTTCATCGAGCGCCAGTTCCATGTCTGCCAGTTGCTGGGAGATGGCACGGCTGTAATGATAAAGTTCGCGTCCCGCATCGGTCAGATAGATTTTTTTGCCCATCTGCTCGAACAATGGCAATTCGACAGTGTCTTCCAGTTGCTTGATCTGCATGGAAACCGCCGGCTGGGTAAGATGCAGATCCTCTGCCGCGCGGGAAAAACTCAAATGGCGGGCAACCGATTCAAAGACCTTTAACTGCCGCAGCGTAATATGCAGCATCTTGCCTCATGGTTCATGGTTCATGGGAGAGTGAAAATATATAAGCAAAATATTATCATAACAATCAAAACATGTGACTGTTATTTATAGTAATACCCGTTACAATTCTTTTTGTAGCACCTTTATCTACCCTTATGAGGAGAACTGCCATGAGTGAAGCAATTACCGGCGCCGAGCGATACAAATCCGGCGTAATCCCCTACAAGAAAATGGGTTACTGGGAGCCTGACTATGTGCCCAAGGATACCGATGTTATCGCCATGTTCCGTATCACACCCCAAGCAGGCGTGGAGCCCGAAGAAGCCGCAGCGGCTGTAGCCGGTGAATCTTCCACCGCGACCTGGACCGTTGTATGGACCGACCGGCTGACCGCGTGCGAACTGTATCGCGCGAAAGCCTATCGTACCGACCCCGTACCCAATACCGGCGAAGGCACCAAGACGGAACAGCAGTATTTCGCCTACATCGCCTATGACCTCGACTTGTTCGAGCCGGGCTCCATTGCCAACCTGACGGCCTCCATCATCGGCAACGTGTTCGGTTTCAAGGCTGTGAAAGCCTTGCGTCTGGAAGACATGCGCATCCCTGTGGCCTACCTGAAGACTTTCCAAGGCCCCGCAACCGGTATCATCGTTGAGCGCGAGCGTCTCGACAAGTTTGGCCGGCCGCTGCTCGGCGCCACCACCAAGCCGAAACTGGGTCTTTCCGGCCGCAACTATGGCCGCGTGGTATACGAAGGACTCAAGGGTGGTCTCGACTTCATGAAAGATGATGAGAACATCAACTCGCAACCCTTCATGCACTGGCGTGACCGCTTCCTGTACTGTATGGAAGCAGTCAACAAGGCCTCAGCCGCCACCGGCGAAGTCAAGGGCCACTACCTGAACGTCACCGCGGGCACCATGGAAGACATGTACGAGCGCGCGGAATTCGCCAAGTCGCTCGGCTCCGTCATCATCATGATCGACCTCGTGATCGGCTACACCGCGATCCAGTCGATGGCGAAGTGGGCACGCAAGAACGACATGATTCTGCACCTGCACCGTGCCGGCAACTCCACTTACTCCCGCCAGAAAAACCATGGCATGAATTTCCGCGTCATCTGCAAGTGGATGCGGATGGCCGGTGTAGACCATATCCATGCAGGCACCGTGGTGGGCAAACTGGAAGGCGATCCGCTCATGATCAAGGGCTTCTACGACACCCTGCGCGACCGTCACACACCGGTAAGCCTGGAGCATGGACTGTTCTTCGAGCAGGACTGGGCTTCGCTGAACAAGGTCATGCCAGTTGCTTCGGGCGGTATCCATGCAGGCCAGATGCACCAATTGCTGGATTACCTCGGCGAAGACGTGATACTGCAGTTTGGTGGCGGCACCATCGGACACCCGCAGGGCATTCAGGCTGGCGCTGTCGCCAACCGCGTGGCGCTGGAGGCAATGATCATGGCGCGCAACGAAGGCCGCGACTATGTGAAGGAAGGCCCCCAGATTCTGGAAGAAGCCGCCAAGTGGTGCACGCCGCTCAAGCTGGCGCTGGATACATGGAAGGACATCACCTTCAACTATGAGTCCACCGACACCGCCGACTTCGTGCCGAGCGAAACGGCCAGCGTTTAATCGTATCAAGGAGAAACCACATTATGATGACCAATTTTCAAAACCGTATCACGCAAGGGCAATTTTCTTTTCTGCCCCCGCTGACGGACAAGCAGATTTCGGCGCAGATCAAATACGCGCTGAAAAACAACTGGGCCATCGGGATTGAATATACCGATGATCCGCATCCCCGCAATACGTATTGGGAAATGTTTGGCAACCCGATGTTCGACCTGAAGGACCCCGCAGGTATCCTTCAAGAGATCAACGATTGCCGCAAGACGTATCCGAACCACTACATCCGTGTCACGGCTTTCGACTCGTCACGCGGGGTGGAAAGCCCGGCGATGTCCTACATCGTCAACCGTCCGAAGAACGAGCCCGGCTTTGGCCTGGTGCGTCAGGAAGTGGATGGCCGGCAAGTTCGCTATACCGTCCATTCCTACGCAACGGAAAAACCGGAAGCCGAGCGGTACTGATGACTTCCTCCCCTTCCTTCCCCGGAAGGGGATAGCCAACTTCGGACAGGGCAGCGGGCGCTTCTTTAACGTTAACGGCCGGCTGCCTCACCTGATCCTGATTTCCCTGATAATCCCATGTAAAGCCGCTTTCCGGTAAACCAATAACCGAGGCACGGGTCTAATATTTTATTTCCTTTTGTTTTGGGTGGATCAAACGTGACAACACAACTGAAAGAAATTTCCCCTTCCGATACCGGCTCCATTGATCTGGAAGCCGAGTTTCAAGCATCCAACATCAAGGAAGTACTGGATAAGCTCGATCGCGAGCTGATTGGCTTGAAGCCAGTGAAAACTCGTATCCGCGAAACCGCGGCCCTGTTGCTGGTGGACCGTGTCCGCAAAAAACTGGACCTCACCGCTGGTGCGCCCAGCCTGCACATGTCGTTCACGGGCAATCCGGGCACCGGAAAAACCACGGTGGCGCAGCGTATGTCCGAGATCCTGCATCGCCTGGGTTATGTGCGTGAAGGACACCTTGTTTCCGTGACCCGCGACGACCTGGTGGGCCAATATATCGGTCATACCGCCCCCAAGACCAAGGAAGTTATAAAGAAGGCCATGGGCGGCGTGCTGTTCATCGACGAAGCCTATTACCTCTACAAACCCGAGAATGAACGCGATTATGGGGCTGAGTCGATCGAAATTCTGCTGCAGGTGATGGAAAACAACCGGGAGGATCTGGTTGTCATCCTTGCCGGTTACAAGGACCGCATGGACAAATTCTTCCGCAGCAATCCTGGTATGCGATCGCGGATAGCTCACCACATCGATTTTCCCGACTATTCTCCGGATGAACTGGTGGCCATCGCCAAGCTTATGCTGGCAGCACAGAACTACCGTTTCAGTGCAGAAGCGGAAAAGGCCTTTGACGAATACATCCGGTTGAGGATGAAAATGGAGCATTTTGCCAATGCGCGTTCCGTGCGCAATGCCCTCGATCGGGCACGGCTGCGTCAAGCCAACCGTTTGTTCGAAGGAGCAAAGAAAAACCTGTCACGCACCGATCTGATCACCATCGAAGCAGAGGATATCCGGGCAAGCCGTGTATTCCTGGAAGGCGCTGTTGATCTGGATGGAGATGAGGGCGCAAGCCAGGAATTATCCGAAGAATCGACATAAGCTGCTTCCATAGGTCAGCCGGTATTGCAATACTGGCAAGTTACCATTGCAGCATCGAACAAGGCGCCCGATTGGGCGCCTTTTTTATCAGCTTATCTGAACCCTGCTCCTACCTGACCTGGTATTTCACCAAACCGGCCTCGAGAATTATAGAAAGCGGCATGAACACGGGTATTTGCTCAACCAGTGCTGAAATCGGTTTGAACCATTGGCCTTCATGCGCGCCGAAAAGTGTTTTGTAGCATCTTTGCGCCATACAATGCAATGTATGCGGGTTTGCGCAATGCAGTGATCAGATGGATTCACAGAAACCAAATTAAGATGAATTAGCTTCCTCTTCTCTCTAATATCTTCGCTAACTCAAAGACTCCGGATGGCCCATCCTCCTTAATGAAACCTGTTGAACTTGGCCGGAACAACGTCTGAAGCATCAACCGTCGATCTGTCTCCGTGAGCCCCTTATCTATAGCCAGCAGCGCCAAGTAGGTCTTACACATCGTCACACGTTCATGAGCATCTGTTCTCAGGTGTAGATTTGAAATGAATATCTTGCTGCAAATCCGGGTCAACCAAATTCCTGCCGTAGATATTGCAAGCAAGATACTTAAATGTAAAAGAGGAATCCGTCCAATATCTGCTTGTGAAAATTGATAGGCTGCACATATAAAGCAGTAAATAGCTGCCCCAGCTACGAACAAGGTAACTACAGCCATACAGCACAAGACCAATCGATGATATCTTAGCTTAGCCTGCCAGTAATTAACCGGTTCCTTCAGCCCGAGTTCACTGCTGAATGACTCTTTGATACTTTTCAGATCAACTTCTAGCTGATCCTTACGGCTTTCATAATCAGTACTTTGTTGATTCAGTAGCGCGCTCGCTTCCCGCTTTAACGATTCAACTTCGCCGATTAAAGTAGCTGAGCTATTGCGCTGGTTATCTACACCTTCCTGATTTCTCTTGTACTGCTTCTGAAAATTGGTACTCCAATCTGTCGCCAGTGTTTTCAACGCACTTTCTTGAGCCTGTATTGTTGCGATACTTCCCTCTTGATAGCGTAGCGCTCGAAACATGCCTTCCGTTGCATCTTTATTAGAAGGTACATCCAGCCTCATCAAGAAACATAGCGCATAAGCTGCCACGAAGTCTGATCTTTCACTGCGCAGCGCGAAGATGAACTCCATCTCCGGTGAGGACGACAGGAGTATTTCCTCTGCCTTGTATCCGCCCAATAATGAGTTTTCATGAGCTTGAATTGCTTTTTTCAACTCTTTCTCATCATGAGCATGGCTTTTCCAATCAGCTATAAGCTTGCTTATTGCATCATGCCATCCATTTATTTTCCCCCATAGCTTGTCTAAATACTCACGGTTACGGGTGACATCAGCAAATGTGACTTTTTGAATCCAATCAAACTTTCTACGCTCATCTGCAAACCATTTTTCGAGTTCTCCTATATTGTGAAACTCCTTTTGATAAGGGGAACGCCCAAGAGCTATGGAAACTGCAGATTTAGAGTTATTCAAAATTCACCTCTTATGTGTTGTAGTTGCATCAACCTTGTCTTGCTAACGACAAAGCATGGTCAGTCCTGCAATAAGATTGCCAGTTAATGTTATTTAATTAGCTTCTCACGAGAAAAAGCATCATTTTTTTAATTGGATTGCTTTCGCCATCCGCCATGAGAACGGAATTTAGCTTAGGCAGTGCCAAAGAAGCCTGTAGAGACCCGAAAGCATGTAGGCAATGGATATATGCAGCAGGAGAAATCAAAAAAGATACACCTGGCCTTTTCTTAGAATTTATCAATCACCACAAGTTTGCGCCTCATCTGATCCGGTTTAACCCCCCCGGAGGAAATCTATATGGGGCAATAGCTCTTGGCAGAATACTTAGAGAGAAAGAATTCGATACGGAAGCAGAAGTATGCGCCTCTGCATGTACTTATTCTTTTTTAGGCGGTATTAAACGAAATTATGTTGATGAGAAATCTGCTGTTGGAGTACATCGTTTCTATAACAATCAAGCCACTAAAGAGCTACAGACAACCAGTTTACAGGTGAGGATTTGGATGACACACAAAAAATAATGTCTGGACTTATGCTTTATGCCTTAAAAATACAGGCCTGGCTCCTGGCTTGCAGGGTACGCAAATCCATTCTCAAAACACCCTGCCATTATCCCGTGATCCGGCGATATCCAGCCAAGGGCGCGTTATACTCCTTCTGAACCATCCTCATTACCTGGAATTCAACGATGCGCCCTACCCGTCTGGAAAAGCCGCCCACCCACCGGAACGACTGGAAGACCGTCCGTACCCTGCTTCCCTATTTATGGGAGTTCAAAGGCAGGGTAGTGGCGGCAGTGGTATTGATGTTCATGGCCAAGCTTGCCAATGTGGCAATACCGCTGGTATTGAAAGAAATTATCGACGCGCTTGACCGTCCACGCGCCCTGCTGGTCTTGCCGGTTCTGTTGCTGTTAGCGTATGGCCTCCTGCGCCTCTGCAGCACACTCTTCGGAGAGTTGCGCGACGCCGTGTTCGCCAAGGTAACCCAGCGCGCTATTCGCCGGGTGGCAATCAAGGTGTTCAGTCATTTACATGCGCTGTCGCTGCGATTTCACCTGCAAAGGCAGACCGGCGGAGTGTCGCGGGATATTGAGCGGGGAAGCCGCGGTATTTCGTTTCTCCTCAATTTCATGCTGTTCAACATCCTCCCGACTCTGCTGGAAATCAGCCTGGTTGCGGTTATTCTCATCTCCGGGTACAGCATCTGGTTTTCCGTGATCATCCTTGGCACGCTGGCAGCCTACATTGCGCTCACGCTCATCGTGACTGAATGGCGAATGATTTTCCGGAGAACCATGAATGACATGGATTCAAAAGCCAACACTCAGGCAATCGATAGCCTCCTGAACTACGAAACAGTCAAGTATTTCGGCAATGAATCCTGGGAAGCGCGGCGCTACGATGAGCACATGCAAAAATGGGAAATTGCGGCGGTTCGTAATCAGACTTCTTTGGCTGTACTCAACTCCGGGCAGAGCGCCATCATAGCAATAGGAATAACTGCACTGCTGTGGCTTGCCGCCGACGGCGTGATTCAGGGTTCCATGTCATTGGGAGACCTGGTGCTCGTCAATGCTTACATGCTCCAGCTCTATATGCCATTGCATTTTCTTGGATTCGTTTACCGGGAGATCAAGCATTCTCTAGCGGACATGGAAAAGATGTTCAATTTACTGGCGGAGAATGAAGAGATCCAGGATAAACGAGGTGCAGCAACCCTTATTGCCGGAAACGCACCCGTACGCTTCGAAGCGGTAAATTTCAGTTATGAACCGGACCGGCAGATTCTTTTTGATGTCAGCTTCGACATTCCGGCAGGACGCAGCATTGCAGTAGTGGGTCACAGTGGATCAGGCAAGTCCACCCTCGCGCGGTTACTCTTTCGCTTCTACGATGTCAGCAGCGGGCGCATCCTGATAAATGGACAGGATATCAGGGATGTCACCCAGAGCAGCCTGAGAGCGGCAATAGGTATCGTTCCGCAGGACAGCGTGCTGTTTAACGATACCATTTATTACAATATTTCCTACGGCAATCCCGAGGCAAGCGCTGAAGAAGTATTTGAAGCTGCAAGGTCCGCTCATCTTCATGATTTCATCGAGAGTCTGCCGGACAAGTACCAGACTGTCGTTGGAGAAAGAGGGTTAAAACTTTCCGGCGGTGAAAAGCAGCGGGTAGCGATAGCTCGCGCAGTCTTGAAAAATCCCGGAATCCTTATCTTCGATGAGGCTACCTCCGCCCTGGATTCAAAATCGGAGAAAAGCATTCAGGGGGAGATGCGCCGTATCGCTGCCAATCGCACCACGCTGACGATTGCCCACCGTTTATCCACTATCGTTGATTCCGACCAGATTCTGGTGATGGACCATGGTCGCATCGTCGAGCGCGGCACTCACCGGGAACTCCTCTCGATGAACGGAGCCTATACTTATATGTGGGAACTGCAGCAACAGGAAGAACAAACCAGACTTCAACTTGTAACCGGCGGTCTGGGACACAGGTTATAATAGGGGGTTCGCATCCGGGGAAAAGGATATTATGACATCCGGGTGACGCGAACCTGGAGTAAAAATCGACTCACGAAGATTGATCGCTTAATACACTATAACCGCCCCTATTCTTATCTCAAAAATTGCCATGCAGACAGCTTCTCTTTCTGTATTTCCTCAGTACTTATTGCCTAAACACGCGCTGACACTGCTGGCTGGACGTATTGCCAATGCCGATGCCGGCAGTCTCACCACGCTTCTTATCCGCTGGTTTGTCTGGCGATACGGGGTCAATATGGATGAGGCGGTCAATTCGGATATCCGCAGCTACCGAACCTTCAACGATTTTTTTACCCGCCCTCTGCTTCTGGAGAGCCGTCCCATATCCGAGGCGGATTATGTTTGTCCAGCCGACGGCCTCGTAAGCCAGCTCGGTGTCATTTCCGGCGACCAGATATTTCAAGCCAAGGGACACAATTATTCCACTGCCGCACTGCTCGGAGGGGATACTCGGCTGGCGGAAAAGTTTTACGGAGGCAACTTTGCCACGCTGTATCTGAGCCCGAGGGATTACCACCGGGTCCACATGCCTGTAGATGCGCGTGTGAGCCGAATGATCTATGTTCCGGGAGATCTGTTCTCCGTGAACGCGAAAACTGTCCGCGGTGTCCCGGGATTGTTTGCCCGCAACGAACGGGTGATTTGCATATTTGAGTCGGAATTCGGACCATTTGCTTTAGTACTGGTGGGTGCCACCATTGTTGGGAGTGTAGCCACCGTATGGCATGGGGTGGTCAACCCGCGGGACTCGGAGGGAACGCGCGACGTGCGCGAGTGGCGGTATGACTCACCGGATATGATGCTCAGAAAAGGGGATGAAATGGGCAGATTCCAATTGGGATCAACAGTGGTAATGTTATTCCCGAAAAACGAAATAGTGTTTAATCCGGCCTGGGCTCCCGGGCGAACCATACGGTTCGGGGAAACAATGGCGGCCAAAGCTGATACAGTCAAATAGAGAGAAAAGAGCGTTCCTCATTTCCCTCTTCCCTCTCGCTTGCAGAGACGGCGGGTTGCAGGTAGGCTGAAAGAAGTCTAGCAGGAAGAATACGGGAAGTGACGGGCCTCTCTGATTTCCACACGGCCCGCAGGACCGGAATGGAGTCGGGCGGGCCAAGCAGGCAGGTCAATCTTTGAGTGGAGAATATAAGGATCGTTACTCTCTCAGGCGATCGATCATGCCTGAGCCGCCTTCAATATGGATTCGTCCGCAACAGTGACAGTGGATTCCTGTTCCTGTTGAAATTCCTGGATGAGCTCCTGCCCTACCCTTAATAAGGTTTCCCTGAACTCCATCGCCACTTCCGGGTGCTGCAAGCCATAGGCGATGGTCGCCTCCAGGAAGCCTGCCTTGCTGCCGCAATCATAATGCTTTCCCTGATAACGGTAGGCCAGGACAGATTCCAGCTTGAGAAGACGGGAGATTCCGTCGGTAAGCTGAATTTCCCCTCCTGTCCCCGGATTCAGGTTGCTGATGCAGTCAAAGATGGCGGGTGATAGAACGTAACGACCTACGATAGCCATTGTGGAAGGCGCAGCATCAGGAGAAGGCTTTTCCACTACTCCCCTGATTTTCAGCATCTCGCTCTCTGCACCTGCATCAAAAGCATCCACGATTCCATACCGCCGCGTCTGTTCGCGCGTAACCTGACGCACCGCTATGAGGCTGCTTTGGACTTGTTCATACTGGGACACCATCTGTGCGAGTACAGGAGGATCTCCATCGATCAAATCGTCCGGAAGCAGTACGGCAAACGGTTCGTTGCCCACGAGATGCCGCGCGCAGTAAATTGCATGCCCTAAACCCCGAGGCTCCTCTTGCCGGACAAAGCTGAAATGAACGCCACCTGGCGTCAACTGTCGCAGCATTTTCAGCGAAGCATGTTTTCCCTGCGTGGCCAATTCGCTTTCCAGTTCCACTGCCCGGTGCAGATGATCTTCAATGGCGCGCTTGCTCCGATGGGTAATGAAAATGATTTCTTCGATACCCGCCGCAACCGCTTCTTCCACCGCATACTGGATCAACGGCTTGTCCACAATGGGCAGCATTTCTTTGGCCACTGCCTTGGTCGCAGGCAGAAAGCGGGTACCAAGCCCGGCCACGGGAAACACAGCCTTGCGCACCGCTCGTGGGGATTTGCGAACAGAGGGTCCAGCAGTCAACGAAAACACATCTTTTCGGTTCATTACAGGTTCGGCGGTAATGCTCATGAGTAATCTCCCCCTCAAACTTCATCTATATCATCTATACACTGATGATGTTACAAAAGTGCGAAACTCGGATATACGCTCCCTTGGAAGCATCAACTCCTTGGGAACATCAATTACAGTTGCCGCATATACGCGACCAGGTCCGACTTCTCCTCATCTGTCAGCTTGAGCCCCAGTACCAGATTGAAAAACTCGACCGTATCTTCAAGGGTCAGCAGGCGACCATCATGAAGGTAAGGAGGACTGTCCTTGATACCTCGCAGTGTGAAAGTCTTTATCGGTCCATCCCCCGGCTCATTCAGGAAACGTTCGAGCTTCAGGTCATGCATCTGATGATCCAGGAACGTGGGAGGCTGGTGACAGTTTGCGCATTGTCCCTTCCCGAAGAAGAGTTTCTCTCCGCGCATTTCCTTCTCGGTAGCCTTGGTCGAATCAAGTCTGCCGTCACTTTTGAGTTTTGGAGCAGGCGGGAAATCGAACATGTTCTGAAGCTGGGCCATATGACTTACATGAATCCGATCAAAAATAGTCATGCCTTTTTTCATGGCGTGAATAGGATCGCCATTGAAATAGGCGGTACGGAATTCGAACTCGGTGAAGTCTTCCACTGAGCGCAGGCTGCGTTTCGAACCGTGTATCTGCTGGTTATACATGCCACGCAGGCTTACCGTGTCGAGCCGGAATCGACGTTCTTCCGGACGGATATCGGGACTCAGATGAAATTGCCCCGTCGAATGGCCGTTGACATGGCAATCGAGGCATGTCACCCCTAGGCTCGGTTCGGTACTTTTACGGTCATCTGTCGGATTAAATTCTTCCTGCGGGAAGGGAGTAAGCAGCATGCGAAAACCATCGAGCTGGACAGGGGTCAGGATATCCTTGAACAGGCGATAATAATTGTTGATCGACACAACCTCTCCCCGCGAAACATCCCCTAACTCGGGCCGGCTCTGGAGGAATATCGCAGGCGGGAATTCCGGCAGGAAAGCTTCGGGCAAATCATGATCGACATCGAATCTCCTCAGACGAGGAAACATATCGATCTGCATTTGGGGAAACACCTGCCCTCCAGGTGACTGCTTGGGATGAGGTAGTGATGGATACGGAAATGCGTTTTTGCTCTTTATCTCTTCAGGCGCCATTCCGGCGAGCCTCTGCCATGTCATGCCCGACGATAAACGTGCCGTCGGTCCCACCGCCAGCGGTTTGCCGCGAGACATTTTCGCCTCCTTATCCAGCCGCGGCGTCAAATCGTATCGCCGCTGCAGCAATTCGCGCTGGGTTCTCATGACCTTCGGGCGCTGTTCTACGTCCGCTTTCATGGTTTCCTCAAAAGTTTGCATCGGCTTCTTGGCGTTCAACGGATCCCGGTAAAACTCAAACCCAGGTGTCTTTCCATTGTCAGGTTGATTCCCAAAAGCTGGCGAGGAAGGCATTGCATTCTTTGCATCAAAAACATTGGAATGATCATGTTCGTCTTTTTTCTGCTCAGGCCGGGTGACAGAGACGCGGTGAACTGTCTGGGCATCTTCAACCGCATCATGCGGAGCACGATTTGCGGAATGCTTCGCACGATCGTCCTGGCTCAGGGCGCCATTCATTCCCGCACTCAAGCTGAGGAACCCTGCGCTCAGGATAAGGATATTCATATTTTTCATCGCTGATCCTCCTTTCTTGACTGCGGGTAGCAGCGGGCAGTTAGCACGCGCTTATTCCCGCATTTTCTTGTCCGGATTTCCCATGTTCAGCTAAACAGTTGAAATAATGTCATGTCCAGGAAAACAACTCTGTTCGAAACCGCACACACGATCGCCCAGTCAGGCCTTGAGCGGGGAAGGCAGTATTCAGTACTTCTGGCAGGAGGTGCCGGATAGCGTCCTGGCTTACTCGGTTGACTGAAAAAACCGCTTGAATCTTGCAGGAGACAGTTCGGAAGAATGGGCAGCATGCGAAGCATAAAACGCTGCCAGGCACTCGTATTCTTTTTTTACGACCTCATACTGCTCGCCCGCGCTTGCCTCCAGTTGCTGGCGGTCTGCAACTGCAAGATGTCCCCGGCGGCAGCGAATCGCACCGGCGGCCTGAAGCTTGTGTGCCGCAACCGTTACGCTTTCACGGCGTACGCCCAGCATGATTCCTGCCTGTTCATGGGTGATATGAAGCTCATTTCCCGGCAGACGATCCAGGCTCATCAATAAAAGATAGCTCAACTGCTGATCAACCGTATGGTACCGATTGGAGACGGCTACCTGTTCGGTTTGGACCATCAGAGCATGGGCAAAGCGCAGGACGAGTTGCCTCAGTTCGTCACCCAGATTAAACTCATCTCTTACGAAACTGGTTTTAATGCGATAACCCTTACCGGTGCTAAGCACCAGAACACGAGCAGGATAGTTTTCACCGCCCAGCAGTGCCGAAACACCGACCAACCCCTCGTTTCCGATGATTCCGGTCTGTGTACACGCTCCGTTTGCCGTCTCATACAGCCGTGCAACTACGGAGTTTGTCGGGAAATACACATGTTTGAAAGGAAGACCGGGGTCGTAGATGACTTGACCGGCTGGCATGGGCACATGTTCAAGAAGAGGCAGCAAGCGGGTGTAGCTCGAGAGAGGCAGCGCTGCGAGAATCTTATTCTGCTTGGGACTCTGCGGTGGAAGCATGATGAACTTCAATATAGGTCTGGCATCGGAAAATGTAGCCTGCACATGTCGCCCATAACGCTTGTCGTTTTACAGCAGTATTAGCAGTATTTCTAAGCCTGAGCTTATTCCTTTGCAACTCTGCCCATCTCTTCCGGGCATATGACAGTCTTCAATTTTCAGTTTTCATTCTTCAATTTCAGAACATCCATCTCTGCTACCCGAAGAATCAGAATGTTAAATATTAGCGGGTGCAATTACCGGATTCTGTACGGTGGCACACATAACGCTTCTGGAGTCCTATTGATCGGTTGCGCGGCAAACCTCGCCCTTCAGGGGGGAAGGATAGCGCGGACTTTGTTGCCGTCCTTGCTTTTGCCGTTCAACGCAATGGAAGGGTGCGCCCAGGGAATACCGTCATCTTCTATCTCAATTAATGAGTCCTGAACCTAAAGAATCGGGACAGGCGAATACAGAAGCCAGGGTGAGTGAGCTGGCTGAAGTGTGCGCTCACATAGGCATGGATCTGCCGTCGGTCAATGCCAGCCAGCCGCGAATGAGACGGTACGCCACCCAGAATCCCGTGCCCACGACGAGAATATACGCAAGCATGATGCCGATGATGGTCGCAAACAACATGGCTGCAATCACCAGCCAAAGCAAGGTATACCAGAAAGTGCGTATCTGCCAGCCGAAATGGGAATCAAGCCAGGTGCCGCGCACATCGCTCCGCTTGGCGTAGTTGAGAATCACTGCGATGATCGAGGGCCATCCGGTGAGAAAAGCTGTAATGATGAATGCCGGTCCGAGGATTCCCATCAGAACGCTGAAACCATGCAACAGATAGACGAGATGGGTGATGCGAAGCAGTCCAGCAGATACAGGACGTTCCATTCTTCGGCCGGACTCGCTCATGGTTGACGCTCCCCGCCACTACTTGGCTACGGGTTCTTCCTCCTCCGCGGGATCGTCGTAAATCTGGGGGGGAGGATTCCCATCGTAGATCAAATGCTTGCGCTGTTGCAAGTAAGCGTCGCGCACGAACAGATAAGGCTCAAGCGCTGCTTCATCACGGATCTTCATCGGGCCGGAAAGTCTTGCCCGCTTGTCAATGACGCCCAGAACGGAAAGCGGCACCGTGACGGGAGCACCGATCACATAAGTCCCGATGTAGAAAAGAACGTTGGTAAACACTGCAACTGGATATGAGGCAACATCGCGGTTGCTGCTAGGCCCAAGCAAGGGAACAAAAAGGTAAGTGTGCGCGTCCACCCCCCACACTCCCAGGGTTTGTCCAAAATCTTCATCGTGCTGGGTCAGCCCCATGGAAGCAGCCGGATCAAAGAGTCCGGCGATACCAATGGTGGAATTGACGGCGAAGCGCAGGCCATCACGAAATCCCTGGCGTACCTTGCCTTGCAGGAAATCATTCAGGACGACGTTCGGATACTGGATATTGTCATAAAAATTCCCTACCGAGCGTTGCACCCGGACAGGCACATAGTCCATATAGACGTCGGCCACCGGCTCGATGAGTTTCCGGTCGACCACATCAGTAAAAGTGTAAAACTTGCGATTGATACCCTCAAATGGGTCGATCGGATCCGTATAGTCTGTGCCCTGATCGTTCGGTGCCGTCGCTCCCTGCGTGCGGGTAGTAGCACATCCCGTGACGAGCATTGTGCAGACAAGCAGCAAGAGGACAATGATACGGTTATATGTCACGGATTATGATGAAAATGACAAAAAGGATACGGATCAATGAAACATGACAAGGCACCTGACACAAAGTATAAACATAAATCGTTCCAGTGGCAGATAAAAAATGACGAGTCCGGGAATGGGCTGGCAGGCACTGCGAAGAACTCCGGAAAAGACTGGGGACCGGATAGAAGGAGAAAGCGGGTAAGTATGGCGAGAACGCGGAAAAGCTTCCTGGACCGCTTTATAGTCGATGCATTTTGAGTGTTTCAGCGCCGATATCGTTATTGTTGATCTCTATCCGGATGCACAGGCATCAGGCGAAACAGTCAGATCGAGAGTGCGCTCATCTGCCCCAGTTCCTCCACGATAGCACCGAGAGCGCGAAGGAAATCAGCAACCTGTTCCGAAGAATTGGAGGCGCCCAGGCTTACCCGCACAGCACAACGAGCCAGGGCGGGATCCACTTCCATCGCTTCCAGCACATGGCTTCGACCGGGGTTGACACTGGAACAGGCAGCACCGCTTGCCACTGCGAAACCTGCCTTATCGAGACGCACTACCAGAGTATCCCCTTCGATACCCGGTAGCGCAAAATAGCAGGTATTGGGCAGACGGGAAGCACCGAGACCAAAAATAGTCCCGCCCATCTCCAGCAGGCCCCGCTCCAGTTGCTGGCGCAATGCCGAGATATGCGTGGTATGTTCCGCTATTCGTCTCTTGACCAACTCGCAGGCCACGCCAAATCCCACAATTGCGGGAACGTTTTCAGTACCCGAACGCAATCCGCTTTCATGCCCTCCGCCGTAGATGAGAGGTTTGAGCAGGAGCCGCTTATCCATGATAAGTGCCGCAGCACCCTTGGGACCGTAAATCTTATGGGACGACAGTGTCAGGGCATGTACATTGAGCGAGGCAAAATCGACAGGTATTTTGCCAAACGCCTGTACCGCATCCGTATGAATCCAGGCACCTCGCGCGCGGGCCTTCTCCGCCACCATCGTGACATCCTGAATCACGCCTGTTTCGTTGTTTGCCAACATCACTGAAACCAGCCCCAACTGTTGATGCGACAGTGCCTCATCAAGATCGGCCAGGTCCAGCTGTCCCTGATTATCGACTGCCAGTCGGCGCAGATTCCAGCTTCCGCGCGAAGCTCGCGCCAATTCCTGCGCGGTTTTCATCACGCAGGGATGCTCGATCGCGCTTATGGCGATCTGTCCCGGCTTCATGTAACCCGCAGCGCCCTGGATGAACAGGTTATTGGCTTCCGATCCGCCACTGGTGAAGACCACCTGCGACGGCTGCACGCCCACTGCATCCGCCACCTGCTCGCGGGCGCGATCAACCGCCCGGCGAGCTGTAATGCCAGGGGCATGCCGACTGGAGGGATTGCCATACTCTTCCTGGAAATACGGCAACATGACATCAAGCGCGGCTTTATCGACAGCAGTCGTGGCGTTATGGTCGAAATAGGCGTAAGTCATCGTCCGGGCCCTTCAAGCTCATCGAAACGGAAAATCGGACCTGAAACCAGCAAACTGTTACCGCTCAGGCAAGAACTGTGCGCTGTTGCGATGGGGCGCAGGCTCTCACATCCTGCAGGACAGCAATATCCTTCACCTTGGGGTTTGATACGAGCTGCTCCAGTGTAACCAGCGCCAGGTAATCGCGTATCCGCGCGTTCAGGTTCGCCCATAAATCATGCGTCATGCAACGCTGATCATTGTGACAGTTTTCCTTGCCTCCGCATTGGGTGGCGTCGATGGGTTCATCCACAGCCAGAATAATGTCTACTACAGATACCTCGTTCATGGGTTTGGTCAAGCGGTAACCACCGCCGGGGCCGCGCACACTGCCTACCAGCTTGCTGCGCCGCAGCTTTCCGAACAACTGTTCAAGATAAGACAATGAAATTTTCTGACGTTCACTGATACCCGCCAATGTAACCGGCCCATCCGCGCTGTGCAACGCAAGATCAATCATTGCCGTTACTGCAAAACGACCCTTCGTTGTTAACCGCATTTTCTGCTCCCCAATAGAAATTGACACTGAGTGAAACCATAAAATAATCGGCGATAAATCCTGCACAGGTGTCGGAGCAAAGCGCTCCAAACAAGTCTTCCTGATTCATTCAACGAAAGCGCCATCGCGCACCTGATCCTGGAATTCAGATGCTTCCTCCGAACGCCTTCCTCACGTAAATAATTCCAATACCCGACAACATTGGTCAAGTATATAAATCCCCTTTGTCATGGTCAACTATTTTGTCCGGCTATTTTCGTTCAAACCTGACCACGGTCAACTTTCCCGCCATTACTCACTTTCGTTCGCCATCAGGAACATCAGGGGCATCAGGAATAAGCGGAAAAGCAGCAGCGCTCGCCTGCATCCGCTTCTCGCAGGCGCCCAGTATCCCTCGTAATATATTGATCTCCTCCTTTTCCAGACCTGTGCGGGCAAACAGCCTTCGCATGCGCTGCATCAGCCGTTTCGGCTCCTGGGGATCGAGAAAACCGCTGCTGATCGCGATCTGCTCGAGGTGAGCGTAAAGCAACTCGATTTCATCAAAGGTCGCTGCCGCTCCGCCGCCACGCGGCGCCGACGAAGCAGGCGTGGTTTCCAGCAAACCCATCCAGGTCATGCGCAATTCGTACGCCATGACCTGCACAGCGCTGGCAAGATTGAGAGAGGAATATTCCGGGTTGGCTGGAATATGAATGATAATCTGGCACTTGCTGACTTCAAGCGTGGTAAGGCCGGACATTTCCGTACCGAACACCAGGGCAACGAAATCCTTTTGTGCAAGATCGAGCAGTTTGGCCGCACCCTGGCGCGCATCAAAAACTTCATGGGAGAGATCGCGTGGACGAGCTGTTACCGCCGCTGCCAGAACGGTGCCGCTGAGCGCTTCGTCGAGCGTGTGGCAGACTTTTGCCTCATGGAGGATATCCAATGCGCCGGTCGCCCGCCTTTCAGCCTCGGTATCAGGAAAAAACCTGGGATTCACAAGATAGAGCGCGTCCAGCCCCATGGTCTTCATCGCCCGGGCTGCCCCTCCGATGTTACCGGGATGGCTGGTATGGCTCAGGACAATTCGGACTTTATCGAGCATCTCGCGCCCTGACGGATTATCTGGGTTAAAATCCACGATTCACTTTATTTTGAATCCCGACAAATGCATCCCATGCTCACCATCGCGGTAAGGGCCGCGCGCCGCGCAGGCGGCATCATCAATCGTGCTGCACAGAACCTGGATTTACTGAATGTCTCGCGCAAGGCGCACAATGATTTTGTCAGCGAAGTAGACGGCGCCGCAGAAAACGCGATTATCGAGACGCTGCTCGATGCCTATCCCGGCCATTCCATTCTAGCAGAAGAAAGCGGCGCCCAAGGTGATCCGGGCAAGTCTGAATATCAGTGGATCATCGACCCCCTGGACGGCACCACCAATTTTCTTCATGGTTTCCCGCATTACTCGGTTTCGATCGGATTGATGCATAAAAATGTCTTGTCGCAGGCAGTGGTCTACAATCCGGCTGCCAACGAATTATTCACCGCCAGCCGTGGGGCAGGCGCCTATCTCAATGACCATCGCTTGCGCGTGAGCAAGCGCAGCAAGCTTGGCGACTGCCTGATCGGCACGGGCTTCCCGTTTCGCGAATTCACGCATGCCGAGGCCTACCTTGCCATGTTCAAGGATATCATGCCCCGAGTGGCGGGAATCCGGCGTCCGGGTTCCGCCGCGCTCGACCTGGCCTATGTCGCGGCAGGACGATACGATGGCTTCTGGGAGCTCGGGCTGTCAGCCTGGGATATGGCGGCTGGCTGCCTGCTCATTACCGAGGCAGGCGGACTGGTGGGAGACATGGAAGGCAACGATACCTACCTGCAAAGCGGCAATGTGGTTGCGGGTAATCCAAAAGTTTTCGGCCAACTGTTGCAGGTTATTGCCCCGCACCTGACACCGGAACTGAAGACGACTCAAGGCGTGGAGTGATGCGTGCAGGGGCGCCCGTGAAAAGACGGAAGCGGTAATCTCCGTTTTCCTGGCGCGACCCGTCGCCGTCAATCCCGATAGCGGCCTAAGGAAGGTGTGTGAAACAACCGGAGAAATAACATCATGTCCACCCCACTGGATGCCGAACGTCAGCGATTGGAAAACCAGCGGCAAGGCCGGGAAGCCTGGCGTCTATGGGGACCTTATCTATCAGAACGCGCATGGGGCACCGTGCGGGAGGACTACAGCCCCGATGGAATGCCCTGGGAATATTTTGACCATGACCAGGCGCGTTCGCGCGCTTATCGCTGGAATGAGGATGGGCTGGGCGGTATCTCGGATGAGGCGCAGCACCTCTGTTTCTCACTGGCGCTCTGGAACGGCAGGGATGCCATCCTCAAGGAGCGCGCCTTCGGTCTCACGGGAAACCAGGGTAACCGGGGAGAAGACGTAAAGGAATGCTATTTCTACCTCGATGCAACGCCTTCTCACGCCTGGCTTCATTACCTCTATAAATACCCGCAATCCCCCTTCCCCTATACGCGGCTGATCGAGGAAAACGCCGGCCGTTCGCGTGCAGAGCCTCCGTTCAACCTGATTGACAGCGGCGCTTTCTCGGAAGACCGGTATTGGGACGTGGAAGTCTTCTACGCCAAGGCCTCACCACATGAACTGCACATCCGTATAGTGGCAAGCAACTGCGGGAAAGAGGAAGCTCTGCTGTGGCTGCTGCCGCAACTTTGGTTTCGCAATTACTGGTCCTGGTCGGGAAAAGATGAGGTAAAACCTCTCCTGCACGCAGCCTCTGCGTCCCGGGATGCCGCCTGGGCAGTGATGGCAGAGCATCCCGCACTGGGAAACCACTATCTCTACGGCCGACAGCAAGCCGATCTTCTCTTTACGGAAAATGAAACCAACAATGCCAGGCTATGGGGCGTACCCAACGCCACCGGACCTTATGTTAAAGATGCCTTTCACCGCTATCTCGTGCAGGGTGAGCAGTCCGCTGTAAATCCCGCGAAAAAGGGAACAAAATTCGGTGCAGCGCATAAGCTCACAATCCCGCCCGGCAAGATGGGCATGATCGAGTTGGTGCTCACGGCTGAACCCGATCTTCATCCGTTCGAAAATCAGGACAGGATTTTTGCCCAACGCCGTACGGAAGCGGATGCTTTTTTCAATACGTTCCTGACAGACGATGCGCCCGCCGAGGATCAGCGCATCCTGCGGCAGGCACTGGCGGGCATGATATGGACCAAGCAGTTCTATCACTACGATGTATCCGACTGGCTGAAAGGCGACCAGGCAACGCCGCTGACATCGAGGCGGAAGGTGCGCAACCACACGTGGCCCCACCTCAAGGCGAGCCATGTCATTTCTATGCCGGACACCTGGGAGTATCCCTGGTTTGCCGCCTGGGATCTCGCGTTTCACTGCCCCACATTGGCACTCATCGACGTGGATTTTGCCAAGGAACAGATCGAACTGCTGCTGAATGAAAACTACCTGCATCCCAACGGGCAAATCCCGGCATATGAATGGACATTCAGCGATGTGAACCCGCCGGTGCACGCCATGGGCGCGCTCAAGGTGTTCCGGGCCGAGCGGGTGCAGCGCGGCAAGGGCGACATCGGTTTCCTTAAACGCGTGCTGCACAAGCTTTTGCTGAATCATACCTGGTGGATCAATCTCAAGGATTCAACAGGCACGAACGTATTCGAGGGAGGGTTCCTCGGACTGGACAATATCTCGGTCTACAATCGCTCCGAACCGCTTCCGCCAGGTTATACACTCAAACAGGCTGATGCCACCGGCTGGATGGCGATGTTTTCCCTGCAATTGACCGTTATGGCGCTGGAAATTGCAGTGGAAGATCCTGCCTATGAGAATATCGCCCTCCAATCCTATAGCCAGTTCCTGGCAATTGCCAATACGATTGCCGGACATACCGGAGCTGGCGTTTCCTTGTGGGATGACATCGATGGCTTCTTCAAGGATCTTGTCGTAGAGCCGGATGGAAGCGCGCACCGCATCGATGTTTTCTCCTGGGTGGGCATCATTCCCCTATTTGCGTGTGAGGTCGTGGATGCCCGGCTGCTTGCAAACCGCAAACGTTTCACCGCACTGCTGTGGGAGCACAGGGGCGGCATGTTCGATGGAAGCGCGATATGCGCTTGCCCCATCGACACCAACGAACGGGGCGAGCACCTGCTATCCCTGGTGACCCCTGCGATGTTCGTCAAGATGTTGCCCCGGATTTTCGATGAAGAAGAATTCTTTTCGCCCCATGGGGTGCGCAGCGTCTCCAAGCGCCATGCCAGGCAAGGGAACCTCGGCCATATCCCGGGTGTCGGCGATGCTGTCATCCGCTATGTTCCTGGCGAATCCGATTCCCCCCTGTTCGGCGGCAATTCCAACTGGCGCGGACCGGTGTGGATGCAGACCAATTATCTGCTGATTCAAACCATCGAAAAAATGCACCGCTACCTCGGCGATGCCTTTACTTTTCCTGTCCCCTGCCTGAATCATTATGAAATCAACCTCAAATACACTGCCAATTTGCTGGCGGAACGGCTGGTGGATATTTTCCGCCGGGATGAATCCGGCCTGATCCCGGCCTTCTCCGAAAAGAGCCCCCATCAGACCGATCCGCACTGGCGCGACCTGCTGCTGTTCCATGAGTATTTTCACGGTGAAACGGGGCAGGGTTTAGGCGCCGCTCATCAGACTGGCTGGACCGGCCTCGTGGCGAACCTGGTGATGCGGCGCTATCGGAAGGGAATTCCGGAGTTTTGGAAGAGACAGGCGGAGGAAAGAACGGATCAATGACAAGAGTAAATATCATTGTGGCAGAGGAAATTCCGGCAGTGGCTCAGTTTGAAATTGCTGACCTACAATTTCCGTCTCTGGAACAAAAACGGAAAATAGCCTATCATCATATGGTTTCCCATATTTATGAGTGAAAAATAAAAACCACCATAGAGATACCTGACGAGTTATTCCGGAAAGCAAAAGCATTAGCTGCCCTACGCGGGCAGAGTATGAAGCAATTTATCACCCAATCCATCATGGCCTCGCTGCAAAATCCCATCGATGTTCAACCGGTTCGCCAAGAACCCCTAAGATCGCACCCGGCGGATACATTCAGCCAGGAACTCGCCGCACTTGCAGCACAAATATCGGGAGCATGGCAAGGCCCTCAGGATGCCGCAGCAGCGATACGGGAGCAACGACGCGAACTTGGCACGGACGTCAATGGTCATTGACGCCTCGGTATGGGTAGCTGCCTTACTGAGGAATGATCGTCACCACGAAGAAAGCGCTTCATTATTACACACCCTTCTACAGCGTAACCAGCAAGCTGCTGTACCGCTATTAGCGTGGCCCGAAATTGCAGGAGCGATTGCTCGTAAAACTGGTAATAGCGAGTTGGCCAAAATAGCAGTTGCTTTTCTAAATAAGCAAGCATGGCTTGAAAGCGTACCCCTTGACTCCTCCATTGCGCGGCGTGCCACCACAGTAGCGGCTGAGCAGCGCCTGCGCGGCGCAGATGCAGTCTATGTGGCGCTTGTGTTGCAACGCAACGGAGTGCTCATCACTCTCGACCTTGAAATGCTGCAACGTGTTCCGATAGCTGTGATCACGCGTACGCCTAGGGACTGGCTTAACGGTGCGTGAAAGCGGCCAGGAGACACCTGAAAATCGTCCCCGAACGTGAGGTCAAGGCCGCTCTCGCGGGAAAATCTGCGATGAAAAAATTTGAGTAATGAATGCGATAATTAAGGGATGCATCCGAACCAATCCATAGAGCAGATTCGACTTGCTGCATCTGCCCAGCTTGATCCATTGACTCGCTCTGCCCTTGGGCAATATATGACGCCTTGGGCAATCGCTTGTTTTATGACGTCTCTGTTTTCCGAGCGAACTCCTGTGACGCTATTAGATGCGGGGGCTGGAGTAGGATCTCTATCTATGGCATTCCTCAATCGCTTCCCAAAAAGCCACATAGAAGCTTGGGAAATTGATCCAACGCTTCGTGGTTACCTCATCGATTTATTGTCTGACGCTAATGCTACGATTCACGGTAAGGATTTCATTGAGGATGCAACAAACAATATTCAGTTTGGATTAGGTACCCGATTTAGTCATGCAATCCTGAATCCACCCTATAAAAAGATTAACAGCAATAGCGCGCATCGCGCATTACTCAAAGAACTCGGTATCGAAACAGTCAATCTCTACTCTGCTTTTCTGGCCTTGACGATCCTGCTGATGGAGAACGGTGGCGAAATTGTGGCAATTATTCCCCGCTCTTTCTGTAATGGCACTTACTACCGCCCTTTTCGAAAATTAATGCTATCGAAGTGTGCGATCGATCATATCCATATTTTTGAATCACGCAAGAAGGCGTTCCGGGACGACGACATTCTGCAAGAGAACGTTATCATCAAGCTTGTCCGCAACAAGATACAGGGTGATGTTGTTATTTCCGAAAGCCATGATGGAAGTCTGATCGACTACGATGAAACCGTTTTATCTTTCAATCAGATTGTAAAACCAGGCGATAGCGAAAGTTATATTCATATCCCGGCAGTTGCTGGCGAGGAGGAAACGCATTCACCCTTGTTTGCTCATTCAGTGAACGAGATTGGAATCGATATCTGCACGGGACCTGTAGTAGATTTTCGTTTACGAGAATACTGTCGAACTGAATTGTGCGAGGGCGCTGCTCCATTATTATATGCGCACCATTTTTCGGACAGTGTGGTTCGCTATCCCAAAGCCCACAAAAAACCCTCGGCTATCCTTATCAATGATAAAACCCGCCGTTGGTTGATGGTATCTGGCTGCTATGTGGTGACAAAGCGTTTTTCATCCAAAGAGGAAAAGAAGAGAGTAGTTGCGTCTGTGTTTGATGCGGAAATACTGCCATGCAAATTGGTCGGGTTCGAAAACCATTTGAATATCTTCCACTCCGGCAAACATGGTCTAGATCGGGAGACAGCTTATGGCCTGGCCACATTTCTGAATTCGACCGTCGTAGATAATCATTTCCGGGTATTTTCAGGTCATACTCAAGTTAATGCTACTGACCTTCGGAACATGCGATATCCCTCTCGCCAGCAACTTCGAGAGTTCGGTCGCATAGCGATGATCAAAAATCTAAGTCAATCTGAAATTGACGCCATGATCAAGGGGACAGAGAAACAAAGTGGTTACCAAGGCGACTCGACTTCGCGAGGCTTTGCAAGTCATTACTGATCTCGGGCTGCCCAGCCAGCAACAAAACGAACGCACTGCTCTTTGTTTGCTCGCGCTTCTGAACTTGAGTGCTAATAAACGTTGGCATGAAGCCGAGGCATCGCTCATCGGAATTACTCCTATCATGGATTGGTCCCGAGATCACTATGGTCGGGCATATGCCCCTAACACCCGAGAGACTTTCCGCCGCCAGTCAATGCATCAAATGGTTGCTGCCGGGATTGCACTCTACAATCCCGACAAGCCTGACCGAGCAGTAAATTCCCCTTATGCCGTTTATCAGATCGAACCGAGTCTCCTGTCGGTACTACGGGCTTATGGTACCGATAAATATCGCCCGTTTCTGGCGGAATGGTTAGCAAACCGCGAAGTACTTATCGAACGGTATGCGAAAGCCAGGGCAATGCGAATGATCCCGGTTCAAGTTTCCGCGCGACAAGAAATTAAGCTATCCAGCGGTGAACATAGTCAATTAATAAAAAATGTCATTGAGGATTTCGCGCCTCGATACGTTCCGACGGACGGCTGATCTATGTCGGGGACACTGAAAACAAGTGGGCATTTTTTGATCAGGAGTTGCTTGCAACCTTGGGAACCTTAATAAACGAGCATGGCAAAATGCCCGATGTTGTCATCTACTGCCCCATCCGCAATTGGTTAATGCTAATCGAGTCTGTAACCAGTCACGGCCCGATTGATGGCAAGCGGCATGCCGAACTGGCTCATGTGTTTGGCAAATGTACCGCGGGATTAGTCTATGTATCGGCCTTTCCCAATCGGAGAATGATGAACAAATACTTGAGCGTCATCTCGTGGGAGACGGAGGTATGGGTTGCCGACTCGCCTTCTCATATGATCCACTTCAACGGTTCTCGATTCTTGGGGCCGTATTGACTAACGGCCAGTGGTTATCGAACGCCTGCTTGTGAAATTCCTCCAATTCTGGAATGTAGTTATACCTGTAGAAACGAACTGAGCAGTAGTTGCTACAGGCAGAATTCGATTAAAAAAATTGGATGAGACGGCGTTGAATCGTTTTTTACCACGCGGAACAAATGGAAAACTTGACTCAACACACCCCCATGATGCAGCAATACCTGCGCATCAAGGCGCAGCATCCGGATATGCTGATGTTTTACCGGATGGGGGATTTCTACGAGCTGTTCTTTCATGATGCGGAAAAGGCGGCGAAGCTGCTCGACATCACCCTGACCCATCGCGGCACCTCGGCGGGTGAGCCGATCAAGATGGCGGGTGTGCCTTACCATGCGGCGGAGCAGTATCTGGCAAAGCTCGTCAAACTCGGCGAACCGGTCGTCATCTGCGAACAGGTGGGTGATCCTGCCGCCTCGAAAGGACCGGTAGAACGCCAGGTGACGCGCATCATCACCCCCGGCACCCTGACCGATGCCGCACTTCTGGAGGACAAGCGCGACAACGTCCTGCTTGCCTTGCTCGTGCGTGAATCCACCCTGGGGTTGGCGTGGCTCAATCTTGCTGCTGGGCAATTTTCTGTAATGGAGACCCCGGTGAGCAATCTCACAGCCGAGCTCGAACGCCTGAAGCCTGCCGAGATTCTTTTGCCGGAATCGCTGAATCTCGCCGAAATCAGCGACAGGGCAATGCAGGAGAAGTTATGCGTGAAGCATTTGCCGGCGTGGCAGTTCGATAGCGGCGCGGCTGTACGCAATCTCTCCCGGCAGTTCGGTACTCATGACCTTTCCGGTTTCGGCTGCGAGGATTTGGATGTTTCTCTCGGCGCCGCAAGCGCGTTGCTGGATTATGCCCGGCTGACACAGGGTGCCGGCATAATTCATATCAAAGGGTTGCGGGTTGAGCGGAAGGATACCTATCTGCGCATGGACGCCGCCACCCGCCGCAACCTGGAGATTTCCGAAACCATACGAGGCGAGGTGGCGCCCACTTTATTGTCCCTGCTGGATACCTGTTCGACCAACATGGGCAGCAGGCTGCTGCGGCACTGGCTGCACCATCCGCTGCGCGACCGCAAAGTGATCCAGAATCGGCTTGATGGCGTATCCTTTCTGGCGGGTGAGGCCGGAATCGGACCCTACCTTTCCGTGCGCGACTGCCTGAAGCGCGTGACGGATATCGAGCGTATTACCGCTCGTATCGCGCTGAAATCGGCGCGGCCACGGGACTTATCCGGGCTGCGCGACAGTCTGAAACGCCTGCCCGCAGTCAACAACGCCGTTGCCGGTACTGTCAATACTGGCAGTGACAGCAGTAATGTAAACGCGCATGTCGCGGCGCTCATCCACTCGATGGCGCCAGACAATGCTCTCGTTGTGCTGCTGGAGAAATCGCTGAAGGAAGAACCGGAGGTGATGCTGCGTACCGGCGGCGTGATTGCCGATGGCTATGATGCCGAACTGGATGAGCTGCGCGCGATACACAACAATTGCGATGAGTTCCTGCTGCAACTCGAAACCCGGGAAAAGACCCGCACCGGTATTGCGAATCTCAAGGTGGAATACAACCGCCTGCACGGTTTCTACATCGAAGTGACGCATGCGCACGCCGAGAAAATCCCCGACGACTATCGTCGCAGGCAGACGCTGAAGAATGCGGAGCGTTATATTACACCTGAGCTCAAAGCTTTCGAGGAAAAGGCACTTTCTGCGCAGAGCCGGGCACTGGAACGGGAGAAACTGCTGTACGGCGAGCTGCTGGATATGCTCTCGCAGTATATCGACCATCTGCAACAGGTTGCGCGCAGCGTGGCCGAACTGGATGTCCTTGCGACCTTTGCCGAACGCGCGTTGGCACTTGACTATACCCTGCCCCTTTTCACCAGTGACAATGTTATCGAAATCCAGGCAGGGCGGCACCCGGTAGTTGAAAAACAGGTGGACAGCTTCATCGCCAATGATGTCCAACTTGGTCTCGGCGTAGGTAGCAAGCGACAGATGCTCGTCATAACCGGGCCCAACATGGGGGGAAAATCCACCTACATGCGCCAGGTTGCCCTGATTGCACTGCTCGCACACTGCGGGAGCTTTGTTCCCGCGCAAAGCGCGCGCATCGGGCCGCTGGATCAGCTTTTTACGCGGATCGGCGCATCAGACGATCTGGCTGGAGGACGCTCCACCTTCATGATGGAAATGACCGAGGCAGCGAATATCCTGCACAACGCCACCGCGCAAAGCCTGGTGCTGATGGATGAAGTGGGCCGGGGAACCTCTACGTTCGATGGACTGGCGCTCGCCTTCGCAATTGCCCGCTATCTTTTGGAAAAGAACCGGAGCTACACCCTATTCGCCACGCATTATTTCGAGTTGACGCGGCTTGCGGAGGAGTTTGCGCAGGTCGCCAATGTACACCTGCGCGCAGTGGAGCACAAACATCATATCGTGTTCCTGCATGCCGTCAACGAGGGTCCCGCCAGCCAGAGCTACGGCCTCCAGGTGGCCGCATTGGCCGGGGTGCCTGACCCGGTAATAAGAACAGCGAGAAGATACCTGCTGAAACTTGAACAGGAGGCGTTGAGCAACCAGCCGCAAGGAGATCTGTTCTCCAGAAACCTCTTCTGGAAGCAGGACAGGATGCCGGAAGGTGCCGTTGATAAAAATGACGGCCCAAATGATGGCACGTTGGAGCATCCTGTGCTTGCACTGTTACGCACTATCGTGCCCGACGATTTGAGCCCGAAACAGGCCCTGGAGCAGCTCTACGCCTTGAAGAAAGCGGTAGAAAAAGAATAATAGCTCGACTTATATCTCTATCGGTGATCTCTACCGGTAGAGGCCCGCATCTTAGTGCTCATGGCCATGCCCATGACCATGCGGACCATGGGCATGGCCATGAGCCAGCTCTTCGGCAGTAGCGGGACGCACATCGGTTACCTGGCATTCAAATCGGACCGACTGCCCTGCCAAAGGATGATTGCCGTCCACTACGACCTTATCTTCGGCAATATCCGTCACTGTATATATCCGGACATTGTCCGACTCTTCCTCGCCCCCTTCGAACTTCATGCCCACCACGACATCCTCGGGAAAGCGGCTGCGTGACTCGACCCGCACGAGATCGCTGTCATATTCGCCAAAGGCATCCTCCGGTTCCATCACGACCAGGCAACGGTGTCCTGCTTCTTTGTGATTCAACTCCTCTTCCACCTTCGGAAACATTTCGTCATTGTAACCACCGTGGAGGTAGCTTACAGGAAAATTGGATTTCTCCAGAATTTCACCGGTTGAATCTGACAAAATATAGTTGAGCGATACCACGGTGCCTTTTTCAATTCGCATATCGTTGAGCCTACAGGTTAGGTTATCAGGAATTTTCTCAGGAAATGATAAAAATGCTACGAGTCCATGCTCTCCTGGACTCGATGCCTTCATGGAGAATCATTCATTATTGCATTCGCAATCCTGAAATGGAATACGGCTTTTTGCGGGACAGGCGGTCAGGCGGAATGGAAATTGCCGGAAGCAGGAGCCTGACGGAAGCATGACTTAGGGCAGGATTTATTCATGATTCCAAGTCTTTTTCATTTGCCAGGAGTTCCCTTACCGGCGCAAAGCTGCGGCGGTGCACAACGGAGACACCGTGAATTTTCAGCGCGGCAAGATGCTGCTCCGTGGAATATCCCTTATGCTGATCGAAGCCATAACGGGGAAAACGGCGGTGTAAGGCCATCATTTCGGCATCACGAGCGGTCTTGGCAAGAATCGAGGCAGCGGAAATTTCCGGCACCAGGCTGTCGCCCCTCACGATAGTAGTCACGGGAAACCTCAAACGGGGACTATGGTTTCCATCCACCAACACCCGCGCTGGCGTCACCTGCAATTTTCCGATCGCGCGTTTCATCGCCAGCAGGCTTGCTTGCAGTATATTCAGCCGGTCGATTTCCCTGACGGATGCGAACCCGATAGCCCAGGCAATCGAATGCGCCTTTATGGCAAGGGTCAGGCTGTTGCGCTTTCCCTCGGTAAGCGTTTTCGAATCCGCCAGGCCCTCTATAGGAGAAGCTGGATCGAGTATCACACAGGCGGCAAACACCGGTCCTGCCAGCGGTCCCCTGCCTGCCTCATCCACACCGCAGACCCAATGGTATTCATCGCTGCACATGGGTTAACTTCCGCTCTTCCGGAAGTATTTCAGGTTTCTTTTGGCCGGACGGTACACATCAGTTCGGCCTCGGCAACAACACGGCCGTCCACTTCCGCCCGTGCCGCATATTTCCAGATTCCGATCCTCTCCTTCAGAACTGTAGCCTTGAGTATCAGTTGATCGCCCGGTTCCACCGGCCGCTTGAAGCGCGCATTATCGATGCCGACGAAATAATAGACGGAATTCTCATCGGCTTCCACATTGGCTGTCTTGAGCGTCAGAAGAGCAGCCGCCTGCGCCAGCGCTTCGATCACCAATACTCCTGGCATGACGGGATGATGGGGAAAGTGTCCTGTAAAAAAAGGTTCGCTGATCGTTACATTCTTGAGCGCGGTGAGGCTCTTTCCCGGTTCGAAAGCGAGAACGCGATCGACGAGGAGCAGGGGGTAACGGTGAGGAAGGTACTTCAGAATTTCATGGATATCCATTAGCGCCATGTTTTCCCGGGTTCTTGATGAAAAGTGAATAAAGGATGATCAGAGGATTTGCCCGTTGCACCTGCCCCGACGAGCTACTTGTCGGCCAGTGCTTTGAGTACCTTGTCAGTAATATCGATTCGCGGGCTCCGATAGACGAGATCGCGCAGGGGCAATATGAGGTCGTATTTCTCGGTCTCGGCAATGATTTGAATGGCCTTGGTGGCGGTCAACTGAAGCGCCGCAACCTCATCGTTCTGGCGCAGGCTCAGATCTTCCCGCATCTGCCGTTGCCCGCGCTGGTATTCCCGGTTAAGCGCAGCCAGGTCGCGCTCCTTGCTGCGGCGTTCCGCTTCTGGCATGCGCTTTCCTTCTTTTTCCAGCAAATCCTGAAGCTCCTTCGCCTGTATCGCGAGTTTCTTGAGCTCCTGGTCCCGCGGGAGGAATTCCCTTTCGATTTTTCTAAGTGCTCTGACGGCGGGCGCAGATTCAGCCAGAACGCGTTCCGTGTCGACAACACCGATCTTGATATCTTCTGCCAGCGCACTTGCGGTTCCATAGATAGATGCGACGAGAATGCACGTTATCGCGATTAAAGTTCGTCCCAGTATCTTGTGTTTCAATTTTATCTCCGGATCTAGAATTGTTGCCCAAACTGAAACTGAAAACGCTGTATGTTGTCGCCGGGCTTGCTGTTCAAGGGCTGGGCCACGCTGATTTTAAGCGGTCCCATAGGGGATATCCAGGTAACGGCGATACCTGCAGAATAGCGCAAGCCCTCCTGCTCCGGTCTTACCCCGCCAGGCCCCCAAACCGTGCCGCCATCCAGAAACGCGCTCAGGCGTACCGTGCGGTCATTCCTCATGCCGGGCATCGGAAACAGAACTTCGATATTACCTACCGCGCGTTTGTTGCCCCCCAGGGTTCTGTTGGTTGCGTCCCTGGGGCCAAGCGAACTGATGTTGTAACCCCGCACGGAAGTATTGCCCCCCGCGAAGAAATTCTTGAAAAAAGGAAGCTCCTTACCGGAATAGCCACCCCCATATCCGAGTTCTCCATTCAACATCAGCGTAAATATCTCAGTGATAGGGAAATACCAGCGAAGGTCATAACTCAGTTTGTAATAGGTGAGGTCTCCTCCCGGCAGGCCCACCTCGGCGAACACGCGCTGCGTGGTTCCCGAAGTTGTCCAGATTGCACTGTCACGACCGTCCCGTCTCCAACTGAGCGTTGCAGGTATGTTGAGCGTGGTCCGCCCGAACTTATTCACGAAATCGATATTACGCTGCGGACTGTCAGGCCCAAGATCGATCGTGGTTTGTTCCGCCCCCAGCCCCCCCAGGATGCTGTCATTTTCGTTGATGGGAATGCCGAAACGCAGACCTGCGCCCAGCGTGTCGGTATTGAAGTTCATCACCGAGGACAGGGTACGCGTATTGAGCACTCGCTTATAGAGATCGAACCCCGCCGTGACACCATCCTTGGTGAAATAGGGGTCGGTATAGGACAATGAATAAGTCTTGTTGACGCTACCGGTATTCACCATGAGGTTGACGAACTTGCCGGTACCGAATATGTTGTCCTGCGCAACAGACCCGCTCAGTATCAGTCCCTCCATATTGGAATAGCCCGCACCGAACATCACGGCGCCCGTCGGCTTTTCCTTGACTTCGACATTCACGTCGATCTGGTCCGTGGTACCGGGAACCGCCGGGGTTTCAACATTGACGGCGGTAAAGTAATTCAACCGATCGACCCGGGTCTTGGAGCGGTTTATCTTGCTGGTTGAATACCAGCCCCCTTCGAACTGGCGCATTTCCCGCCGTATCACTTCATCCCGGGTTCGGGAGTTGCCGGTAATATTGATGCGCCTGACATAGACCCGACGGCCGGGATCGATGAAAAAAGTGAACGCCACCTGCTGCTTTTCCTTGTCCAGCTGGGGAGAGGCGTTGACATTGGCGAATGCGTAACCATCATCGCCGAGTCGGTCGGTGATGAGCTTGATGGACTCCGTCAGTTTCTCGCGGGAAAACGTATCTCCCGCCGAGAGTTTTATGAGCTGGCGCAGCTCCTCTTCCGGAACCAGCAGTTCACCGGCAAGCTTGATTTCGGAAACATCATATTTAGGACCCTCGATGATATTTACCGTAATGTAAATATCCTGCATGTCGGGTGTGATCGATACCTGCGTCGATTCTATGCTGAATTCGAGGTAGCCGCGATTCAGGTAATAGGAACGGAGCGATTCGAGATCACCACCGAGCTTCTGCTTGGAATACTGGTCTTCCTTGGTGAGCCAGGTCAAAAGGCCAGGGGTCCGCAGCGAGAATGCGCCCAACAGATCCTTTTCCTTGAAAGCTTTATTTCCGACGATATTGATCTTGCGAATCTTGGCGGTTCTGCCTTCATCCACATGGAAGGTAATGCCCACCCGGTTTCGTTCAAGCGGAGTTGTGGTCGTGGTGATTTTCACGGCATATTTGCCGCGTGCCATATATTGCTGCTTGAGTTCCTGTTCGGCCTTTTCCAGCGTCGAGCGATCAAAAATGCGGGATTCCGCCAGGCCTGCCTGTTTCAGTCCCTCCTTGAGTTTGTCCTTCTCAAACTCCTTGGCGCCGACAATGTTGATCTGAGCAATCGCCGGCCGTTCCTCTATCACTACGATCAGGACACCGTTCTCGGATTCGAGCCGCACATCCTTGAAAAAACCGGTGGCATACAGTGCCTTGATCGCCGCCGCAGCCTTTTCATCATCGAGCACATCCCCCACCTTCACTGGCAGGTAACTGAACACGGTCCCGGCCTCGGTGCGCTGTATGCCTTCCACCCGGATGTCCTTGACTTCGAAGGGCTCACGTGCCCACGAAACCGAAGCGCACAAGGCAGAAACAAGCGCGACCAGATACCTGACTTTCATGCTCTAACCGGGGATGAGGCGGTTTATGTCGTTATAAATGGCAAAAGCCATCAGGGCAAACAAAAGTGCCATCCCAACCTGCTGGCCGATTTCCATCGCTTTCGCGGAGAGCGGACTGCCCTTGACGATTTCGATGACATAATACATTAAATGCCCTCCATCCAGTACGGGAATGGGCAGCAGGTTCAATACCCCCAAACTGACACTGATCAGGGCGAGAAAACCCAGATAAGGCGAAAGACCCATCTGGGCAGATTTTCCTGCATAATCGGCAATAGTGATGGGACCGCTTACATTCTTCCAGGACACTTCACCTGCCAGCATTTTTCCGAACATTTGCAAGGTGAACTTCGAAGTTTCCCAGGTTTTGTTTATCGCCTTGACAAAAGCGGTGCCCAGGGGATAGCGCACTTCGATCAACAGCTTTTCGATCTCATCGGAATCAATCCGCGGCGCAATTCCAATTTTCCCGATTTTTTCTCCATTCTCCGTGATGCTGTCGGGAACAACCTCCTTGTCGATCACGGCACCGTCACGCCGGATTTCCAGCATGAGCGATGCTCCCGGCCGGTCTCGCACCTGTTGCACCAGGTCTTGCCACAGGGAAACTTTCCGCCCGTTTACCGCCAGGACCTCATCGCCCGGCAGCAAGCCCGCGCGGCTTCCGGCACTATCGGGTATCACTTGCGAAATGACGGGTTTAACCTCGGGCTGATAACTGCTGAGGCCGATTTTTTTTAAAAACTCCGCATCCAGATTATTCGCCTGGATGCTGCTCAAATCCAGCGTCCGCCGCCCGGTCTGGCCATAGATGTCAGTCACTTCCACGGCAAGTGAAGGAGGTCGCTCCACGGCATGGGACAATAGCAGCCAGCGCGCATCCTGCCAGGTTTCCACCGGTTCGCCCTCGATTCGCCTCAGAGTGTCGCCCTTCTCGAACCCGGCAAATGCCGCCGGGGTTGCGGGAGCGACAGGTCCGAGAACAGGCTTCATCGCATGGATGCCCAGCATGAACAGCAACCAGTAAAGGACGATCGCCAGCAGAAAATTCGCGGCTGGTCCGGCTGCGACAATAGCAAACCGCTGCGAAACCGGCTTGCGATTGAATGAGCGTGGCAACTCCTCCGGTGCAACCGTTCCTTCACGTTCATCCAGCATCTTCACATAGCCACCGAGAGGAAAGGCTGCGATAACCCATTCGGTCTGGTCTTTTCCCACCCACTTCCGCATCAGCGGGCGACCAAAACCGATGGAGAAACGCAACACTTTTACTCCACACCAGCGAGCGATGAGGTAATGGCCGAATTCGTGAAACACGATCAGCAGGCCGAGAGCGACGACGAAAGCGGCAATGGTGAAAAGGAATGTCATGCTTCTGCAGGTCTGCGTTCCGGCAGACTCTCTGATACGGGGAAGTAAAGGAAGCCTTCCATCTTCGCACGGATGAAATGGAAGCCACAATCAGGACTGATGGAGCTTGTGCAACCGGCGGAACCGGTAAAGCTGATCCCGCAAACGGATCTGACGTTCCGCGGATTCACATCTGCCATAGCGCCTGCATAAGCGCTACCGGAGCCAGCCGAATGTCCGGGTTTCCCGGATGAATGAGAAGCTTTCCTCAGATGGAGTGGATAAACCGTTGTCCGACCTGCCGGAAAGGCCAATGATTGCGACACTTTACGCCAGGCACGTCAGCCATTCTTGGGCCGCTTCGCGCGCCATGCCGTCTGCCGCCAGCACGTCATCCAGAGTCACAATGTCCCTGCGGCCAATTGTCTGCATGACATCCTCGATCATGGCGGGAATGGCCGTGAATGGCATTAGACATTTGAGAAAGGAATCTACTGCCACTTCATTGGCAGCGTTCAGCACAGCCGGGGCACTTCCCCCGCTTGCCAGCGCCTGATATGCCAATCGCAAACAGGGAAAGCGTTCAAAATCGGGGGCCTCGAAATCCAACCGGGCGATCTTGAACATATCCAGAGGGTTGACTCCAGTCTCGATTCGTTCAGGGAAGCCAAGTGCATGGGCAATGGGAGTACGCATATCAGGATTGCCCAGTTGTGCCAATACCGAGCCATCCACATACTCGACCATGGAATGAATGATGCTCTGCGGGTGAATGACGACCTCTATTTGCTCGGGCACCGCTTCGAACAACCAGTGCGCTTCGATGACTTCGAGGCCTTTGTTCATCATGGTAGCGGAATCGACCGAAATCTTCTGCCCCATTACCCAGTTGGGATGAGCACATGCCTGTCCGGGTGTTACATTTTCCAGTGCGGTCAGCGGCATCTGACGAAAGGGTCCGCCAGATGCGGTGAGCAGAATGCGACGCACGCCCACTGCGCGCAGATCGCCGCTGAAGTGCTGCGGCAGGGACTGGAAAATGGCATTGTGCTCGCTATCGATCGGGAGCAGCGTGGCGTGATTTTCCTTGACCACGTCCGTGAATATCCGCCCCGCCATCACCATTGTTTCCTTGTTGGCAAGCAATACCCGCTTGCCGGTCGCTGCCGCTGCAAATGTGGGACGTATCCCGGCCGCGCCCACGATCGCTGCCATCACTGTATCCACATCCGGCAGCGAAGCGACCTTTTCCAGCGAATCCACACCCCAAAGCACTTCAGTGGCAAGGCCTGCTCCACGGATTTCCACCCGCAGCCGTTCCGCGCTGGCCTCATCGAGCAGCACTGCATAGCGCGGCTCGAAGCGCCGGCATTGTTCCAGAATTTTCTGGACGCTCTTATTCGCGGTAAGGGCCACGACGCGAAAACGGTCGGGGTGACGCGCTACTACGTCCAGCGTGCTTACGCCGATGCTTCCTGTGGAACCCAGAATGGTGAGATGACGAACAGCGATCATGATCAGGTATGTAGCAGGAGAAGTGCCAAAGCAGCAATCGGCAGGGTTGAAGTCAGTGCATCGATCCTGTCAAGTATACCACCGTGGCCAGGCAAAATAGTGCCGCTGTCCTTGAGTCCGGCGTGACGCTTCATCAGTGATTCAAATAAATCCCCCACGATTCCCAGCGCGGCAAGAAGCAGCAGCAGCGGGATCAATAACGTGGCGGGAATCGCGTCCTCGCCGTAACTCCAGATAAGCGCGTAAACCAGTACCGCAACAAGCGCTCCCGCCACACCCTCCCAGGTTTTACCGGGACTGATGCTCGGCGCGAGTTTGTTTTTTCCCCAGGTGCGCCCGGAAAAATACGCTGCCGTATCGGATAGCCAGATGGCGCCCATGAACCCGAGCAGGAGGAGCGGATCGATTGCGCGCAACTGGTATAACGCAAGACAGGTCGGCAGCAGCACCAACCAGCCGATAAACGCGAGCAGGACGGTACTCCCGACAGGACGCTTTGATTTCAGGAAAATCGGCGCGCCGAAGATCCAGAATATCAGCGATGCAATGTAAACCCCCAGGAATGAGGGCGTATAGGGGTCAACCGCAACTGCGCCGCTCAATACAAACAGGAGCTCGCCTGCCAGCAGTACCGTCAATAAAAGATAAGCAATGGTATGGTTGAGGGAGAACCTGGCCAGCCGGGTCCATTCCAGCGAGCCGGCGGTTGTCAGTGCAAGCAGTAACGCCATCCAGAAGATGGGAGATAGATAGAATAACGCCGCCAGAAAGGTGGATAACATAATGACGGCGGTAAGAACCCGTGCCCGGAGCATAGTTGAGACGGTCAGTAAAAAGCACGGATCGGGACGTGTGGAAGCTATGCCGTCGCTTTCTCGGCGACTTCTCTGCCCCCACGCAAGGATGACGCCGCCTGAAGCTGCTCGCTGGTTCGTCCAAATCGGCGCTCGCGTTGCTGATAAGACTGGATGGCGAGATCCAGGGCGCGCGCATCAAAATCCGGCCATAACGTGTCGGTAAAATAGAGCTCGGTATATGCCAGTTGCCAGAGAAGGAAGTTGCTGATGCGCTTTTCGCCTCCTGTACGAATGAATAGATCGGGTTCCGGCGCATGGTTAAGGGCAAAATACTGCATCAGGTCTTTTTCATCGAAAGTCGTCGCCAGGTGGGGACATTCGGTAAGCATTTTACGAACGGCTTGCATGATATCCCACCGACCGCCGTAATTGGCCGCGATAGTCAGCGTAAACCGTTCATTGGCAGCCGTGAGCGCCTCGCCGTTGCGTATGAACTCGACGATCTTCGGTTCGAATCTCGATAGATCCCCGATTACCTTGAAGCGGATACCGTTCTCGTGCAGCTTGGATACCTCCTGCTCCAGCACGCTTATGAACAACTGCATCAGGAACGCGACTTCTTCAGGCGGCCTGCGCCAATTTTCGCTGCTGAAGGCAAATAATGTCAGGTATTTGACACCTCGCTCCATGCAGGCCCGGATTGCGGAGCGTACTGTCTCCACTCCACGCTTGTGGCCTGCCATGCGCGGCATGAACCGTTTTTTTGCCCAACGTCCATTGCCATCCATGATGATGGCGACGTGCTGGGGAATTTCGTCAGTTTCAGGTATTTCACGCGTCGAACTGATGATGGCTGGCATGGAGAATACGGTTGAGATTCAAAATTGAAATCGAAGGTATTTTTATTTCAGGTGCGGCTATTCCGGAACAGGCAAGGGGGACAGCTGCTTTCACTTCCCACAATATTACCCCATTTATACGGCCATCAGTTCGGCTTCTTTGGCCTGGAGGAGCTTATCTATTTCCGCGATATAGCGATCGGTAAGTTTCTGGATATCATCCTGCCCCCGGCGTTCTTCATCCTCGGCAATCTTTTTTTCCTTGAGCAGATCCTTCAGATGCGCATTTGCGTCCCGGCGAATGTTTCGCATTGCCACGCGCGCGGCTTCACCCTCATGCTTTACCACCTTGGTGAGATCGCGCCTCCGTTCCTCGGTGAGCGGCGGCATGGGTACGCGGATCAATTCGCCCACGGTCGCAGGATTCAACCCCAGGTCTGAATTGCGGATAGCTTTTTCTATCGCACCCAGCATCTTCTTTTCCCATGGCGCCACGGTAATAGTGCGGGCATCCGCAAGGTTGATGCTTGCCACCTGGTTGATTGCTGTCGGGTTCCCGTAATAATCCACGGTGACATGATCCAGCAGACCCGTATGGGCGCGCCCGGTTCGTATCTTGCCCAGATCCAGTTTCAATGCTTCCAGGCTTTTCTGCATTTTCTGCTCGGCGGATTTTTTTATCTCGGCAATCATGATAGTTAGAAATGACGTAAATGATATATAGCCATGATATATAACCCAAGGCCATCCTGGTTTCGGCGCCCATGCCGTGGCACGATGCCGACAATTCAAGCGGTGGCGCTCTATAGTCCGACCAGATAGCCAGGGTAGCCAGAAAGCACTCAGACCTCCACCAACGTACCCTCTTCCTCACCCATGACTACCCGTTTCAATGCCCCCGCCTTGAAGATACTGAAGACTTTGAGCGGAAGCTTCTGGTCGCGGCACAACGTCAACGCCGTCGCGTCCATTACCTTGAGATTCTCGGCAATGGCTGTATCGAACGACAGTCTCTGGTAGCGTTCCGCATCCGGGTTTACCTTGGGATCAGTGGTATATACCCCATCGACCTTGGTGGCCTTGAGTACGATATCCACGTTCATCTCCATTCCCCGCAGGGCCGCCGCTGTATCGGTCGTAAAAAATGGATTACCGGTGCCGGCGGCAAAAATGACCACCTTGCCTGCCTCCAGGTAGCGTATTGCCTTGCCCCGGATATACGGTTCCACCACCTGATCGATGCGCAGGGCGGATTGCACCCTGCTCACCAGGCCCGCCCGCCGCATCGCGTCCTGCAGCGCCAGCGCATTCATGACGGTAGCCAGCATTCCCATATAGTCCGCGGTCGCTCGGTCCATGCCTTCCGCGGAGGAGGTCATCCCCCGGAAAATGTTGCCACCGCCTATCACTACCGCAACCTCGACACCCAGCTGATTCACTTCGGCTATCTCGGCCACGATTCGCTCGATTACATCCCGGTTGATGCCATAACTGTCGTCACCCATGAGAGCTTCGCCCGAGAGCTTCAGCAGGATGCGCTTATAAGCGGGTAAGGTCATGAGCAATCCGGTCGGGCTAAGAAGCTTTTTCCTGTTTGGCCTGACCCACTTGCGCCATGACTTCGGCAGCAAAATCGCCAGACTTCTTTTCTATCCCTTCCCCAACGATGTACAAGGTAAAACCGTTGACCTGGGCCGACTTTTCTGCAAGCAGCTGTTTCACCGTCTGATCCGGATTTTTGACAAACGGTTGCCCCAGGAGCGTTATCTCGGCAAGATATTTGGCAATACGGCCATCGACCATGCGTGCAACGATATCGGCCGGCTTCCCGCTCTCCGCTGCCTGAGCGGTATATATCTGGCGTTCACGCTCCAGCAGTTCCGGAGAGACCTGCTCGCTTGACACGCACACCGGCTTGCTGGCGGCGATATGCATTGCGAGGTCCTTGCCCAGGGCCTGATCGCCGCCCGTATAATCGACCATGACTCCTATTTTTGCGCCATGCAGATAGGATGCAAGACGATCCTGCGAACCGGCTACCTGATGGCGCGCAAAACGGCGTATGCTGATATTTTCGCCCAGCTTCATTACCAGCGCTTTCCGGAACTCCTCCACGCTTTTGCCGTTTGCCAACCTGGCATTTGCGAGCGCCTCGTTGTCCGCTACGCTTTCCGTTGTCAGTAATTCTGCAAGGCTGTGCGCAAAGCTGATGAAGTCCTCGTTCCTTGCGACAAAATCGGTTTCGCAGTTGACTTCCACCAGCGCACCGCTCCTGCCGTCACGCGCGATATGGGCCGCCACCATTCCTTCCGCTGCGGTCCGTCCGGCTGCCTTGCTCGCCTTGGCGCCGCTCTTGATCCGCAGAAGGTCTTCTGCGGCTTTCATGTCTCCACCGGTTTCAGTTAAGGCCTTCTTACACTCCATCATGCCGAGACCCGTCATCTCGCGCAATTCCTTCACCATTTGTGCGGTGATTTCCGCCATATTCGCTCCAGATAATTTTCAAAAAAGAAGCGCTGGATGTGCGCGTCCCTCCGGCACGGATTCACGTGCCCCACTCCGACGAAATTTATCCCTTATCCCTGTTCGCCGGCTACTGCCTCATCCGCTTCCTCGAAATCGCCCTGTACACCCTGTACAATTTCCTGGATGGCCTGATTTCGGCCTTCCAGAATGGCGTCCGCGACACCGCGGGCATAAAGGCGAATTGCCTGGCTGGAATCGTCGTTTCCGGGAATGACATAATCCACGCCGGCCGGACTATGGTTACTGTCCACAATACCGACAATAGGAATACCGAGCTTCCTGGCCTCGGTTATCGCCCCTTTCTGATAGCCGACATCGATGACGAACATGGCGTCCGGCAGACTTTTCATGTCCTTGATGCCTCCCAGACTGCGATTGAGTTTTTCCAGTTCGCGCTGCAGATCCAATGCTTCTTTCTTGGAAAGCTTGTCAAGCGTTCCATCCTCCATCATCGTTTCCATATCATGGAGTCTTTTAACGGATTGCTTGATCGTCTTGAAGTTGGTGAGCATTCCACCGAGCCAGCGTTGGTCGACGAAGGGCGAACCGCAGCGCATCGCTTCCTCGCGCACGATATCCCGTGCCTGGCGCTTGGTTCCGACAAATAAAATCGTGCCCTTGTTGGCCGCCAGCTGACGCACGTAATTCATCGCTTCCTGGTACATTACCAGGGTTTTTTCCAGATTGATGATGTGTATCTTGTTGCGATGGCCAAAAATATACGGCGCCATCCTGGGACTCCAGAAGCGGGTCTGATGTCCGAAATGAACTCCCGCCTCCAGCATTTGCCGCATCGTTACTGACATAAAATTTCTCCTTTAAGGGTTGAGCCTCCATCCGCCATAGTCGCTCCCCTTCAATGCAGAGCACCCTTTTCGAAACAGGCCGATGTGTGAATTTGAACCGACTTTTAATTTGAACCCACTTTTAACTTGGCCGCCCCATCTGGATGCAGCAATAAACGCTACCGCAGCAACTGTAGCGGCGGAAGCAGTACCGCGGAAAATGGCAGCAGGATTCAATCTTGCAAATAAACCTGACTCTGCGATTCTGCAAAACTGCTGGGCGAGGCCGAGTTAACTATAGATTATACCATTCCTGAGTTGATTCACTCAATTGAACTTGTGCAGCGCCAGGTACGGATACAATGGTCCCACTATTCACGGGAGAGGAGCGTCCCGCTCGCGGAGGGGAACTGAGGGGAATCTGCGGATTGGAACCTACGGATGTGCTATGTGTGTCAACGAACAGACCTGCATCTGCAACTGTCGGAAACTGGTGCCTGACGCGTACTGAACAAGTACCGCCTAACTTTCAATGAAACCAGTTAAAAGTAAAAGGAGAAGAACATGGCACAACAGGATACCTCAAACAATGCGGCGAGCGATACTCGGGAAGCTGCGGAGAATATGACTCAGCATGCGGGCGATGCGGCGCGGCGTGTAGGCCGGGCAGCGAAATCGGCAGGTCAGGAAGTCGGATCGGTAGCAAGGGATGAATTTGCAAAGTTGAGAGCCGATCTGGATGATCTCATTTCCCGCATCCCCAATCTGTCAGACGTTGATCTGGAAGAAGCCAAGGAAAAACTGATGGCAAAAATTGCTGACACCCGCGAGGCTGCCCACGATCTGGCGGAGGACGCCCACGAGCAATTCGACTATGCCGTCGAGTGCTCGAAGGAATGCATACGTGAACATCCTCTCCAATCGGTTGGCTACGCGGCCGGGATCGGCCTGATAATCGGTCTGTTGCTGGCCCGTCGTTAAGGCTACGCGTTCCGCTACTTAACCGAGATGAACCGCCATGTTTGAGACCATTAAAAAAGCGAAGGAAATTGGAGTTCTCATCCTGGAACGCCTCAGCGAATATATTGAGTTGGTCAAGATATCCGTGGAGATTCAGGGGAGGAACTTCAAGCGACGGTTGATCGGCTACGTCGTGATAACGTTTCTCTCCGTCCTGAGTCTTGTGTTCGCGGGAGTTGCCATTATCGTTACTTTCTGGGACACCCCCTATCGCGTGGTCTCAGCCTGGGGAGTTGTCGCTTTCTATGCCTTGACTGCCTTTGTAGTTTATTTCGCAACCCCCGGTCAGACAGATTCTGTTTCAGCTTTTGATACCGTGCGTGATGAACTGCAGCAGGATATCAAGCTGATGAAGGACATCGTATGAGCACCTCGCTGGAATATGAAAAAAAGGCGCTGTTGGAGCGGATGCATGCCAGCCGCAGGGAATATCGATCCAGGTATGGACATGAGGATGAGCGGATGCACGCGACAGGCGACGATGTATTTCCGCGCAGCCGCACATTCAGGTTCATAGCGCGCCATCCCTACTCTATCTCGCTGGGTCTGTTAGCCGTGTTGGCCGCAGTGCCATCCAGATCGTTGAGCAAAGCGGTAAAAAGCGGCATTGCCCTGTCCTCCGGTGTCCTGGGCAGCAGTGCGAGAACACTGGTGATGCGTGAGGTTCTGCCGGCGGTGATAAGATCGCTGAATTCCCGCCAGCGGATGTAAGGTGGATGTAACTTCGAGTGCAGGAGTAATAAAAGCGCCGTCATTTAAAAAGCACAGAAAAAAACGGGTCATGGAGAAAGGTTTTCCAGTTTTCTCGGAGGATTATGATGGGAAAATATTTTATTGCCTGGCTTCTGGGTGTACCTGCGTTTGTTTTAATCATCATTTACCTGCTGATGAATTAGGCGAGGAATTCCAATCCATGCGGGCCGGACCGGATTTTCCGCTTCCTTCGCCTCCCCTTGCGCAACCGCAACCACAACGCAATTCAGTGGAGTTGACTTGAAAAATCGCCATATATCAGGAAGCATCAGCATCGCGTTGATCATCGCTGCTTGCGGCCTTCCGGCATGGGTCTTCGCGGAGGTTTCCGCGGAACGAAAACCGGATGCGCGTGAGGTTGTCACGCCGCCCTGGGAACTATACGACACCGATGGGGATGGGTACATAACCATGAAGGAGGCCGCGGTGCAGAAAATGTCTCCCCAGGTTTTCCGCAGTCTTGATATCGACCGGGATGGCAGACTGAACAGGAATGAGTTCACCAAAGTGCCTCCCATGGGGGAGAAGTGAGTAGCGGTCTTTTGATATTCCCTGTGAAAAATCAGGCGGAGTACTGAAAACTCGAGGTGGTGGAATAGATGTAATACCTGTATTTCCGCTACAATTCTCCCGATGATTTCAACAGATGCAGTTGTTCCCGCAGTTGATGCGAAAGGGGAGGCTGACGCTCGCGCGGCCACCGGAAACATCTTCCTGGTCGGGATGATGGGCGCCGGAAAAACGACGGTGGGAAGGCTCCTCTCCCATTTCCTGGAAAAAACCTTTTACGACTCGGATCGGGAAATACAGAAACGAACGGGTGTCAGCATTCCCACGATCTTCGAGATCGAAGGAGAAGCCGGTTTTCGCAGGCGCGAAACCGAGATACTGTCCGAACTCATGAATGCAAGGAATATCATCCTGGCGACGGGAGGCGGAGCCGTATTGAGTGGAGTAAACCGGGCGATGCTGAAGCACGGTGGCACCGTGATATATCTGCGAGCATCCATCGATGACTTATGGCGCCGCACACGACATGACAAGAACCGTCCGCTGCTGCAAACCTCCGACCCCCGCGCAAGGCTGGCTGAACTGTTTGTGCAGCGCGACCCGTTATACCGGGAGACAGCGCATATCGTGGTTGAGAGCGGGAAACGAAGCCCCCGGCACCTGGCTCAATCGCTGGCCCAGCAGCTGACGATCTCATCCCGTACCGGATAAAATAAAACCGGTTGGAAGGTTCTGTTCGTTTCCCTTCTGCCGGTTGGAAAACCGCTATTCGGCTAAGGGCGGTCTGTCCGGGAACAGCACATCGGTAAAACCAAACGTGCGAAAATCGGTAATCCGCATCGGGTAGAGAATCCCCTGCAAGTGATCGCATTCGTGTTGCACCACCCGGGCGTGAAATCCCTCCACCGTCCGGTCTATGCGATTACCATATTGGTCCGAACCCTCATAACGTATTCTGGCATACCGGGGGACCATGCCGCGCAGGCCGGGAACGCTCAGGCAGCCTTCCCAATCCTGCTCCATATATTCCGTGAGAGGGGTCAGTACCGGATTTACCAGCACCGTGTAGGGTACCTCCTCCGCATCCGGATAGCGCGGATTATGCTTCACCCCGAAAATGACAACCTGCAGGCTGATCCCGATCTGAGGTGCAGCCAGGCCGGCACCCTCCAACGCCTCCATCGTATCATGCATGTCTCGAAGCAATGCTTCGAACTCAGGCGCGCTGAGATCCTCCACCTTCCGAGCGACTTCCAGTAAGCGGGGATCGCCCATTTTGAGGACGGGTTTAATCGGCATCGAGCGTTACCACCCATTCGAGAATATTTCTGACCCTGATCATCGTTTTTTCCAGAACGGCATGCGCCTCATTCAGACGGATGAGATGAGCACTGCTTTTACGGCCGGCCGCATAATTTGCGACCACAGCCAAGGTTGCGTAGCACAGGTCCAACTCCTTGGCAAGGGCAGCCTCGGGCATACCCGTCATTCCAACCATGTCAACCCCATCCCGCTCCAGCCGATTGATTTCAGCCGCAGTTTCGAGTCGCGGTCCCTGGGTCGCCCCATAGACTCCTCCGTCAAGCACCTTTTCGCCGGCACGTCCTGCTGCTTCCAGGAGACGCTTGCGGGTCAAAGGACAGTAGGGCTCGGTGAAATCGATGTAGGTCACCGACCGGTCCTTGCCATCGTAATAGGTATACTTGCGACCGTAGGTATAGTCGATGATCTGGTCGGGAATCACTACCGTGCCGGGTGCGAGATCAGTACGGATTCCGCCTACCGAAGCAATCGCTATCACCCTCGTCAGATTCACCGACTGCAATGCCCACAGATTGGCGCGGTAATTCACCTCGTGAGGGGGAATCGTATGGCCATATCCATGACGCGCCAGAAAAACGACCGTATTGTTGCGTATCTTGCCAAAAGTCAGAGGACCTGATGGCTCCCCATAAGGGGTCGTTACAACTTTCTGATGGGAAATTTCAAGACACTCAAGCTGGGCCATTCCGGTCCCGCCAATAATTGCAAGCATATTCTGGATTTTACCTCACTCTTTCAAGGCATAGATGGCAGGCAAATTTCGCCATGCCCCATATATATCCATGCCAAAGCCGAAAACGTAGCGGTTCGGCACCACAAGACCTACAAAATCCGCGCTGATCGGTTTGGGAGTGGCAATATCCTTTTCGGCAAAAACGGCGCTGTAAAACGCCGCGGCGCCGTGGCTCATCACCCATTCACGTATGGCAGCGAGTGTGATTCCTTCATCAAGGATATCATCCACCACCAGTACGACCCGGTCTTGAACATTCTCGCCCGGTGAGACTTTCCAGTCGATCGCGCCGCCGCGCGTCTTGTTAGCGTAACGGCTGACATGAAGATAATCGAAATTAAGCGGGAATTCCAGCAGGGGAAGCAGCTGCCCGGTAAACACGACCGCCCCTCCCATGATGCTTAGCACCAGGGGATAGCGATGTGCCAGGATAGCTGTAATGTCGATCGCCATACGCCTGACGGTTTCCACTACAGCATCAGCGGGAAATATCTGCTCTGCTTCTCTCAGAATTTTCTGTGCATCCTCGTATGGAAGCATCGGCACGGGTAATCTGATGAAGAATAAGGAACAGGAAAAATTCGACCGGACAGCGGATGGATGGCTAGACGCTGGTATGCCCCATGCATCTGGCGTCGAGATACGCCGCAAACTCACGCCCCACCTCCGGATGCTGGAGCGCCAGCGCAATCGTTGCCTTGAGGTATCCTATCTTGCTCCCGCAATCGTAACGCGTTCCCCGGAATTCGTATGCCAGCGCCCGCTCTTCCTGCAAAAGCGAGGCGATTCCATCGGTCAACTGAATCTCCCCTCCGGCGCCCGGTTGCACCCTTTCCAGGTGCTCGAAGATTTTCGGGGTCAAAATATAGCGTCCGACGACACCCAGGGTAGAGGGAGCATTCTTCGGGTCAGGTTTTTCCACAATACCGGTAATGGGATGCAAGCCGTTCATTCCAGGTCCGCATTTCACAATGCCATAATTCATGGTGTCTTCAGGCTCGACATTCTGTACGGCCAGAATCGAACAGCCGTTCTCCTCGTACACCTTGCCCAACTGCCGCATGATCGGCTCATCTCCCACGAGCAAGTCGTCTGCTAACAGGACGGCAAAAGGATCATTTCCTACCGCGGGACGCGCGCAAAGGATAGCATGCCCTAACCCGAGCGCTTCCGATTGCCGAATGTAAATGCAATGAATGTTTTTGGGCAGGATGCTGCGCAGCATTTTCAGCGTTTCATTTTTGCCACGCGCCTCCAGTTCATTTTCCATTTCGTACGCTTTGTCGAAATGGTCTTCGATGGCGCGCTTGTGACGGCCGGTTATGAAAATCATCTCCGTGATACCCGCTGCGATCGCCTCTTCAACCGCGTACTGAATCAGCGGCTTGTCTACAACAGGCATCATTTCCTTGGGATTTGCCTTTGTCGCGGGGAGAAAACGGGTGCCCATTCCTGCCACCGGAAAAACTGCTTTACGTATTTTCGGCATTAATCCATCCGTTCAGGAATCCGTTTGCAGCGTCGAATTGTCATCTGCTTGTGAAACCTGCAATAATCGTATCAATCCTGCTTCGTCAAGAAGGGCCACTCCCAATTCAAGCGCTTTGTCATACTTGCTGCCTGAGTCCGCGCCTGCGACGACGTAATCGGTTTTTTTGGACACGCTGCCGGCAACCTTCCCTCCCATCGCTTCAATTTTCTCCCTGGCCTCCTCCCGGCTCATGCTCGGCAGGGTTCCCGTCAATACAAAGATCCTGCCGGCAATTTTGCTGCTTGCGGCGCCTGCCCCCAGATGTGCAGAACCGGCTGCATGGTCTGCTGCCTGTGTTCCCGCATCTTCTTTCCAGCGTATTCCCGCGGCGCGCAGTTGCTCTACAACCTCACGATTGTGCCTTTCGCCAAAAAAATCGGCAATGCTTTGGGCGACGACAGGTCCCACATCCGATACCTGCTGCAAAGTTTCCACATCTGCTTCCATCAAGCGGTCGAGCCCTCCGAAATAGCGGGCCAAGTCCCTCGCAGTGGCCTCGCCCACGTTGCGAATACCCAGGGAATAGATGAATCGGGCCAGGGTCGTGTCTTTGCTTTTTTCAATTTCATTGATAATATTTCCCGCCGATTTGTCCCCCATCCGGTCGAGTGCGGCGAGCGCGGCCAGTCCCAGCTTATACAAGTCTGCGGGGGTCCGAATGATGGCATTGTCCACCAGGTGATCCACCAGCTTATCGCCCAGCCCGTGGATGTTCATGGCGCGACGCGAGGCAAAATGCAGAATTGCCTGTTTCCGTTGAGCGGGACAAAATAATCCGCCCATGCAGCGGGTCAGGGTTTCTCCGGGCAGGCGAATCGTCCTGGAGCCGCACACCGGACAGTGCGCAGGCATCACGAAAGGTTTCGCGTCCGGCGGCCGGCTTTCCTTCTGAACTGCGACCACTTCCGGAATGACATCTCCTGCTCGCCGTACCGTTACCCGGTCGCCGATCATGACATCCTTGCGCCGGATTTCATCTTCGTTATGCAGAGTCGCATTGGTGACGGTCGCGCCTCCGACGAATACGGGCTTGAGGCGCGCCACCGGCGTCAGGGCCCCCGTTCTGCCCACCTGTACATCGATTCCAAGCAACTCGGTCGTTGCCTCCTGCGCCGGAAACTTATGGGCGAGCGCGAATCGCGGAGCGCGCGATACAAAGCCGAGTTTTTCCTGATATTCCAATTGGTTGACCTTGTACACCGTACCATCGATGTCATAAGGCAATTGTTCGCGCAATCCACTTATTTCATGATGATACTCCAACAAGCCGGCAGCGCCTGTCACCGTTCTGCGTTCACGCATTACAGGAAAACGCAGTGACGAGAGATAGTCAAGCAGGTGGTTGTGTGTATCCTGGGGAACATTTCCCCCTTCGCAGGCGCCGATGCCATATGCGAAGAACCTCAAGCTGCGACTGGCAGTAATGCGGGGATCGAGCTGCCGCAAGGAACCTGCGGCAGCATTGCGCGGATTTATAAAGGTCTTTTCGTTCTTTTCACGCTGCTGCCGATTCAATCGCTCGAAATCCGCTTTCAACATCAATACCTCACCCCGGACTTCCAGAAATGCAGGAATTTCGGCGCTCCCGTTTGCCACCTTCAGGCCAAGAGGAATGCTGCGAATGGTTTTCAGGTTCAAGGTCACATCCTCTCCGATGTAGCCATCCCCACGGGTGGCTCCCGAGACAAGCATGCCATTCTCATAGCAGAGGCTTATGGCCAGACCATCGAATTTCGGCTCTACCGCATACTCGGCTTGGTCGATGCCGAGGGACTGGCGCACGCGCCGATCGAATGCTTCTACCTCACCCTCGGTGAATGCATTGTTCAGGGAAAGCATCGGGGTACGGTGAACGACCCGGGGAAACGCTTTGAGGGGAGGAATACCGACGCGCTGAGTGGGGGAATCGGGCGTTATGAGTTGCGGATGACGTTGCTCGAGCTCTTCCAGTTCGCGGAACAGCTTGTCGAAGTCCGCATCGGGAATCGTCGGGGTGTCCAGTTCATAATAACGGATATTATGCAGTTCGATTGCATCGCGCAGTTCCCGTATATGACGCGATATCTCGCTCAGACGTTCACTCACCCAAACAACCTCAGCGCTATCTGCCCCCCTGGCGGGATATTGCGCGCCATCATCACGGATTGAATGCTGCTCAATTGTTGCTTGATTTTCCGGATGCCGCTATCACTCAATGGGACGCGATTGTCATCCACCATGAAACCCCCGAGGGCCTCGGAGAAAGTTTCAGCCAGATGCACCATCTGATTGAAAATGCGTTCGCCATTGGCAACTCGTGGCACGTCAAGAAAAAACGTGATGCCACGAGTGGTGAGCGTTCGAATACTGTCGGGAAGAAAAGGAGGCGGCTCATAATTGCCCAGGGAAAACAAAACAACATTGTTTTCGTCCCGGTAATGAAACACCCCCTCGTCCCCCAGTTTGAAGTCGCATGCTTCCGCCATGACACGGATTTTGGCGCCGGTAAAAATACTGTTATCCCTGCTGATGATATTGATGCCGGCCATGACATCCACCTGGGTACAGAATTCATCGAGCATCAGGGCTCGGCGGTAGCTCTTATGTATGTCAGGGCAATGGGCAGTTGCATTGACGCGGGCCGCAAAATTTTCCGCCATGTCGCGAAATTCACCCAGGCTCACTTCGCTCACAGGTCCTGCGCGATCAGCCAGTTGCAGGCAACCCTTCAGATTGACGTAGCTCGCTTTGCCCCCCCGGCTAGGTGTATCCGCCGGGATTTCTTCCCAGGACGCATCTGCTCTCTGCTTCCCCATCCACCGCACCGGCTTGCTGAAATCAGATTTACGATCCAGCACGTCCGCCAGGGTTAAATCAGCGAACGGTGTCTCACGGGCGATCTCAACCACATAATCCACTGCGTCGGGGACATTGTCTCCTTTGACCGACCTTTCCTCACCGCCCGACGGGGCGGCAGACATATTGAATCTTTCGTGAACAACGACTCCTTCACGGCGAGAATCTTCATCGACCGATCTGCGGGGAGGCACACTGAATGAAGCCGGTCCTTTAAACCACGTGCGCTCAACCGCTTTCGTGGCCTTCGACCTGGATGGAGAATGGAGAGCTGGGTGGACGTTTGCTTTCTGAGCCGGTCCGGTTACTTTCGGCGAAGCATTTGAATCCCTACCGGGTTCGGCTTCAGGATCGCGCAGCTCGGCCCCAGTGAGCTCGGCCCCAGTGCTGAGGCGAGGTTCTATTCTTTCCTCTCCCTTGGCAGACACACCCGCTCCCAGGAGTATATCCTCATGCTCCCGGCTGAATGCCTGCTCCGCATTGCGACGGTAGCGGCGTTGCTGTGTCCAGTTAAAAACGATTACGCCGAGCACCACGATGATGCCAATGCCGATCAGGCTGATTTGCAATTCACTTAGATTGCTCATGGTCGCTTCATGTTGCAAAGGCCGTATCGCCCAGTCTTACAGCTTCCTCGATTTCTACCGCCACCACGCGCGATACACCTTTCTCCTGCATGGTGACCCCTATTAACTGCTGCGCCATTTCCATGGTAATTTTGTTGTGACTGATAAATACAAACTGGGTTTGACGCGACATCTTCCGCACAAGATTACAGAAACGTTCAGTATTGCTGTCGTCCAGGGGAGCGTCCACCTCATCCAGCATACAAAATGGCGCCGGGTTGAGTTGGAACAGCGAGAATACAAACGCCAGCGCGGTCAGCGCCTTTTCGCCCCCGGATAACAAATGAATCGAACTGTTTTTCTTGCCAGGTGGTTGAGCGACAATCTGTATGCCTGCATCCAGAATTTCTTCACCTCTCAGCATCAGCTTCGCATGCCCACCCCCGAATATGGTGGGGAACATGTCGCCCAGATGATTATTCACCTTCTCGACCGTTTCGAGCAGTCGCTCGCGGGTTTCACGATCTATGCGCCGTATTGCGTTCCTGAGTGTTTCCGACGCCTCTTCCAGGTCCTGCGCCTGTGAATCGAGATAGGTTTTTCGGGTCTGGCAAGACTGCAATTCATCGAGTGCGGCAGTATTGACCGGCCCCAACGCGGCGATATCGCTGCGCAACCGGGTGACCTCGCTCTGCAACGTGGCAGGACGTGTCTTTCCCAGAGAATTTATCAATTCCTCTTCAGAGATTTCGCACCCCTGCAGTTGTTCGCCAAACTGATTCTCGGTAATTCTGGCCTCCTGCTCCTTGAGGCGCATATGGTTGATTGACTCACGCAACGGATGCAACTTTTGTTCGGAAGCCATTCGCTCCTGCTCTATCCGCCGCAATTCCGCAGCCAGATCTTCCAGGGCATTACGCGCATCCGCCAGTTTCTGTTCACGCTGCTCGCGCAACTCCAGCCGTTCCTGCAGCATTTCTACCAACTGGCTTTCATCGAAACTGTCTTGCTCGACTTGCAATCTCTCCAGGTGGACCCCCACTTCACTGACACTCCGCTCGATTCCCCCGATAGCATTTTGCGCCTCCGCGATTTTATGCTCGCAGGTTTTTTCATGAAAGGCAGCTTCCTGCATTTCCCTCGAGGCATTCTGAGCAAGGCGACGTTGAGTGATGAGCGACTCCTCAGCAGCCTCGCGCGCGCGTTGCTCCGTTCGCACCTGCTCCTGCAGGAATTTGATCCGCTCGCCATGCCCGGCAAGCCTGGCGTCGGCATCGCACTGACGGGAAGCTTCTGCCTCTGCATCCTGTTTGATTTCCGCCAGATCGCAATCGATCTGTTCTCGCCTCTGCTCGCTGCGTTCAGCTGCCTGGGTCAGCTTCAATGCCTGCATCTGCACATTATGATGCAATTGCTGCAGCTGTTCATTCTCATGACGCAGACTGGACAGGGATGACTCCAGATCGTAACACGTGTCTCCTGCGGTATCGAGCGCGGACTGCTCGACGTCGAGCTTCGCTCTCAGCGCTTCCATTTCCATCTCGATCTGGGCGATCTCCCGTTGCCGTGCAAGCACGCCATGCAACTGTGAATCAGGGGAGTAAAAGGTGAGGCTATGGGAGGTAACCACACAGCCTTCCCGCGTCACCAGCATTTCACCGGGTGAGAGCAGGTTTCGCCGGGAGAGCGCCGCATCGAGACTATCAATCGCAAATATGCCGCTCAGCCATTCATCCACTACGGATTTTACGCTCGTATCGCTGCAGGTCAGATAGGATCGCAATGCGACTCCTGCTCCCCCGTCTCTGGCAGGTTTGTCGCCCCCCTCTTCAGCCTCTGCTACCTCCTTTGTAGCCTTTGTAGCCTTTGTAGCCTTTGCAGTCTTTTGCAGTCCCATCCCTGCCGGCTCGAACAGCGCACACTTCCCCGGCGGAGGATTGGCCCACTCGAGCGCCGCCTCCAACTGCGCCACGCGTGTACCATTCAAGCGCTCGCGCAGCACGGCTTCAAGCGCGTCTTCCCAACCCTTCTCTATCTGTATGCCTTGCCACAACCGCGGTAGAGAATCGAGCCGATGCCTTGCAAACCAGGCGTTCAGTCCTTCACTGCTTTCAAGACGTCCCTGCAGGCGCTGTAATGCGCTCAGCCGCGCTTCAGCCTGCACCATCTGCTGTTCCAGCGCCTGCACGTTGCGCGCAAACTCGCGTTTGACTTCCTCAGCATCAAGCAGCAGGTTTTCTGTTTGCGCAAACTCCTCCTGCTTTTGTTTCAGATCATGAGCAATCGCTTCCACCTCGCGGGTCAGATCCGATAACTCCTCGATCTTTGATTCCGGCAAGGCGTCGCGCTCAACCAGCAATCGTTTGCGGCGTATTTCGAGCTGCTGAAGCGCCTTTTCGGCATGGGCATGATGACTTTTTTCGAGCTGCTCCGACTGCTCCGCCAGCAGCAGGTCGCGCTGCGCCTCGGCAAGCTTTTCCTGCCGCGTGCGAAAAGCGGTCTCGGCCAGCGGCAATTTTTCATTCTCCACCATGGCTTTCTGTTTGCTCGCCTCGCTGCCCGACCGCGCCTGCTCGTACTCCTCGCGCCAGCGATTCAAGCTGTCCACTGCGGCATCACCCTCCCTGGCATAATGCTCAAGCTGGTGCTTCATTGCGGCAATCTGCTGCGCGATGCGCTGATAATTTTCCCGCACGTGCTGTATCTGCTGTTCAGTGTACGCCACGTCGGCATTGGCTGCATACAGCTCGCCCTGAGCATCATGCAAGAGATCGCTGGCCGCAAAATGCTCCGCGCGCTTTTCCTCAAGCTGTTTTTCTGCCCTGCGCAACGCCGCTGCCTCGGCTTCGTAAGTTGTTTGCAGCGATTGGATTTCCTTTTCCGCCAGTGCCCGCTGCGATGCGGCTTCCTGTTTGCGGGCAAACCACAGGAGATTTTGCGCCTTGTCCAGTCGACTCTGCAAGTCCTCGAACCGGCGGGCTATTTCCGCCTGCTGCCCAAGACGCGCCAATTGCTTTTCCAATTCCTGGCAAATATCGTTTACGCGCAGAAGGTTTTCGCGGGTGTCCGCCAGGCGCGATTCCGTCTCACGCCGCCGCTCCCGGTATCTGGAAATACCGGCTGCTTCCTCCAGAAATACACGGATCTCCTCCGGCTTGGCTTCGATGATGCGGGAAATCATTCCCTGCTCGATGATGGCGTAGCCGCGCCCCCCCAATCCGGTACCAAGAAAAATATCGGCAATATCGCGACGCCGCACGTGAATATTATTGATGTAGTATGTGGATTCTCCGTCGCGCCTCAGTACCCGCTTGATGCAAATCTCCGCATAACTCGACCACTGCCCTGCTGCCTTGCCAAGACTGTTGTCAAACGCCAGCTCCACGCTGGCCCTGCCCACAGGCTTGCGGCTCGTGGAGCCGTTAAAAATGACATCCTGCATCGATTCACCGCGTAGCGCGGAGGCCCTGGATTCACCCAGAACCCAGCGGACAGCGTCAATAACATTGGACTTTCCGCACCCATTGGGGCCCACGACCCCCACCAGATCCCCTGGAAAGGGAATTTCCGTAGGATCAACAAAGGATTTGAAACCGGCGAGTTTGATGTGGGAGAGACGCAATTTGTCGTTTGCAAGCAGTTATAATATGCAGCCGCAGAAGGTGATCTCCTGGATGAAGCTTCCGGTTCAGGACATTTCAAATCATCCTGGGGAAAGCCTCCCAAGGGAACTCATTCTAACCGATTTTGACCCGGTGCGTGGCAAGCCTCGCGCCTTCAGGCCGGGGAAGGATAGCGCCGATGGCGCAGCCATCGTATAATTGAGATGTCGCAAGACCTACCGCCGGGCTGGCGGGAAGTGAAGCCTGTGGAGAGGCCGTAAGCGCTAGACGCTCTGCGTCACAGACTGCCCCATTGAAGCAGGAACCCACCGAAGCGACTATTTCGGCTCGATACCGGGATGAGCGCTGTAGGAATTCTCCGCCTTTAGGCAGGGAAGGATGTCAAAGAGATAAGAGAATGCCCAGCAACCCCGATAAAAACCTGGAAACCTTCCCCAATCCTGCTCAGGAACGGGACTACCATATCCATATGGAAATTCCCGAGTTTACCTGTTTGTGTCCCAAAACCGGACAGCCCGATTTCGCGACCCTGATTCTGGACTATATTCCTGACAAGAAGTGTGTGGAACTTAAAAGCCTCAAGCTCTATATCTGGTCTTTCCGTGACGAGAACGCTTTCCACGAAGCGGTGACAAACCGGATTGTCGATGACCTGGTGACAGCCCTGGAGCCTCGTTATCTGCGTCTCACGGCAAAATTTTATGTGCGCGGCGGCATTTTCACCACGGTCGTTGCAGATCACCGTCAACCCGGCTGGGCTCCCCTGCCCTCCGTAGATCTCCTCCGTTTCGATAGCCAGTCCTCCACGCGCGGATGAATCTGCCCATCCGCCACCGGATGCAGACCCTGTTCAGCTAGAACCTCTGCCCGCCATGCCAGCCCGCAATCTTGCCTAATTTCTGCGCACGGCGCGAAGGGCAGCCAGACCCAGCGCGAGAAGTGCCAGCGTAGCGGGCTCAGGGAGGATCGTTATTTCGCTTGGGGGCGGACCTTCCCCCTCCCCCGGATCGTTCCAGTTCCCGGTATCGCCATTTCCGCTACCCCAATCCTCATTTCCTCCGGTTCCTCCGGTTCCTCCACTTCCGCCGCTACCTTCGCCCGTTCCACCATTCCCATTACCCTGGTTGGACCCACCTCCTTCAGCTTCGCCCGGATTGCCTTCACTGCTATTATTCAGATCGGAATTATTACTGTCCGGTGGAGACATCCCGCCGCCCTTGCCACTCTCACCACCCTCGCCTGTACCTGGAGTGGCAGCGCCACGGGGACCCTCCCCTGCTCCACCTCCGCCACCGCCTGTTCCACCTCCACCTCCCCCGGCATAGGCGTGCAGAGCACTGCCATCCCTGGCATTTCTATTTCTGGCGGTAATTGCGTTGGAGCTTCCCCCAGCCCTGCTCCCATTTCTATTCGCATTACCGCTTTCATCCGGACCACCCCCGAAGCCAATGCAATCGCCGTCCCTTGGCTCCAGCCTGTTTCTCCGAACCTCACGCAGTTGCGCGCATTCTTGCGCCGTATTTCTTACCCGAGCTACGTTGCCACTATAAGAATGTGGGGTAAACGGTGTGGTTTGTGAATCGCCTTCGGCGGGCTGCCACTGTGCCTGCATGAACAGATCCGGAACGGCCAGCATGTTTACCAGCCCTGCCTCATCATTGATGAAACCTGCAATATTAACGCCGAAAGCTTCATTCCCTCTTAGCAAAGGGAGATATAAGCCGGTCGATGGAGAAGCAAGATCCTCGAACAGGGGAAGCATATCGAAATATCCCGCAGTCAACGGCAGAATGAAGTCCGGCGACTGGTTCCAGGACAGATGACTTGAATGTCCCCCTGCACCCCCCATACCCTCAGTACCCTCCGCTTTCACCCTGAGCCGGGGAACATGATATTCGAATTGAGGAGCGGCAGACGCGACGGATTCGGACTGAAATAATGCGATCGCATATGTATTTGCCGAAAGCGTAATCCCCGCACACGTTCCCAATCTACAGACAACTTTCCTGATACTCATCATTCGATCCCAAGTTCGTTCTCACAATACCCGCTTCGGTTTCGTATTCCGTTATTGCCAACTGGAAAGGCCGATCGCAACAACCGGACAGGCAGGTGAATCGAATCGTAGCAACTCCCGCCGCCAAAACAATTGGACGTTGGTACATCGGGGGAAGAAAGGCGGCGATAAAAGTGGGCGAACGGGGAAATGGAGAATCAGGGTCTGTATTTCCTTCCCGAAGTTTCTTCGGATTTCCTTCCCGGATCAGGATATCCGTCAATGAACGGTGGATGTGGAGAATACGTTCAGGATAACCACGCCGGCAACAATGAGCGCGAGACCCAGGATAGCGGGGCCGTCAAGCGCTTGCCCGAGAAAGAGCCAGGCGACAAGCGATATGAGCACGATGCCGGCACCAGACCAGATAGCGTATGCGATTCCCACAGACAGGGTGCGCAAGGCAAGGGAGAGAAAGAAGAAAGCAACAGCATAGCCTGCCACGACCACTACTGATGGCCAGAACTGCGTGAAACCATTACTCGATTTCAGGGCTGAGGTTGCCACCACCTCGCTGACAATTGCAACAGACAGGAAAAACCATTGCATACCGGAAATCCTCAGGCAATTTCAGAAAAGCGCAATGAAGACAATCCATCCCAATGCGCAGTGTGTGCGCAATCATACCGACTTGTTATGGGTTCTCCACTAGCATTCCACGGTCCTCGCGATCAGGGGGACTCTCCATGGAGCGTGGGGTCCACGGGGCGGTAGCGTGGACACATTTTAAAATAGAACAAAAGGTCGTTTTACTTCCCGATCTTTTACCGCATTGTTTCTTATACACCACTCTGGCGAGCAAAGAGCCAGTCGCAGCACACAAAGCAGCAGAAAGGCCAAATGTCATATTCTGTTCTCAATTGAATATCAAAAAAGGGGAAATCGTGCGTTATCTGAATATCATTGCAGTCATATTGTTTTTTACCTCAACTGTCCATGCTGCGGTAACGGAGGATGCCTATATCGCCGGTTATGCGGCGGGTGTCCTGAAACAGGGCTTTGGAATGGAGATTCCGAATCTGGTGGTGAAAGATGGCATCATCACCGTACCTGAGGAGAAATTGAAATCCGAGAATCGCGCGCAGGTTGTTCAGGCACTGTCGAAAATCCCCGGGGTGACGGGAGTAACCTTAGCGGAAAAAAGTGTCAGCAGAATTGCGGAACGCGAGGCATTCAAGCCTATTCAACATCCTTCCACCTCTCGGGAGCCTGGAGCGGCAACGACCGAGACCGCAGCAGGCGTACCGGCAACAGGTCCCACTGTTCTGGCAACCGGAATGTTGCCCGAAGGGCATTTGTTCAAGCCTTTACTGGCCGATCCACGGTGGGCGCATTTCTCCGCCGCATATCGCAATTATGTCGGCAACAATATTGATGGAAATAACAATGCCGCTGTCAGCTTTGGTGAAACCATTCCGTTCTATCGCGCGAATTTCGGACAATCCACGGTGCAGTGGGAAGCAGGTCTTCAAGCAGCCGTCTTCAGCGATTTCAATCTCGGTGCACCTTCGACCGATCTCATCAATAGCGATTTCATAGCATCCGCTTACGGAAGCGTGCGGGCAGGCCACTTTTCTGCTTTCGGCCGTGTCTATCATCAAAGCTCTCATCTTGGGGATGAATTGTTACTGCGCAGATTAACCGATCTGGAGCGGATCAACCTCAGCTATGAGGGGGCCGATCTCAGGTTGTCTTATGAATTTCCGTACGGGCTGAGGGTTTACGGGGGCGGAGGTGGAATCTTCCGCAAGGAACCCTCGAACATCAAGCCCTGGGCGATCCAGTATGGCGTCGAATTCCGGAGCCCATGGCGGATCGCGTTTTTACCGTTGCGGCCGATCGCGGCGGTTGACCTCAAGAACCATCAGCAGAACGACTGGAATGCTGATGTCTCCGCGCGGGCAGGTGTTCAACTGGATCACTTCCGGGCATTCGGCCGCAACCTTCAGTTCCTGGTTGAGTATTTTCACGGAAACTCCCCGACGGGCCAGTTTTTCAGGCAGCGGGTAGACTATCTAGGCATTGGAGCGCACTATCATTTCTGACCGCTCATCACTGTAAAGAAACCGGGAAGTGTAAAGCGTTATACTGGGCGTGTCTGAGCTTCTGTCCCCGGCATGTCCAACACCATCGTCCGCAATTACTCGCGCCAGACTTTTGATACGCTAATCCGGCACGGTTTCCCCCCTGTCCTGGCTCGTGTCTATTCTGCACGTGGGATCGAGGAGCCAGGCCAGCTTGAGATTGATTGGTCCCGACTGATCCCCTTTGCATGCCTGAAGAATGCAACCGTGATGGCGCAATTTCTGGCCGAGGCGATTGCACTCCGCAAGCGCCTGCTGATCGTAGCCGATTACGATTCGGATGGCGCCACGGCTTGTGCCGTAGGAATACGCGCATTGAGGAAATTCGGGGCCCAGGTCGACTACCTCGTCCCCAACCGCTTCGAGTACGGCTATGGTCTTACCCCGGAAATCGTGCGAGTGGCTGCCGCAAGCACTCATCGCCCGGATATTCTGATTACGGTCGATAATGGCATCGCCAGTGTGGAAGGCGTTGCCGAGGCTAATCGCCTCGGAATGCAGGTTCTCGTCACTGATCATCATCTTCCAGGTGATACGCTGCCTGAGGCGGCCGTCATCGTCAATCCCAACCAGCCCGGCTGTGATTTTCCCAGCAAGCATCTCTCCGGAGTGGGCGTCATGTTTTATGTCATGCTCGCGCTGCGGGCCGAGTTGCGGGCAAAAGGCGTGTTTGCACCTCCCCATCAGGAACCAAATCTGGGGAGCCTGCTGGATCTGGTTGCGCTGGGTACCGTGGCGGATGTCGTGAAGCTCGACGACAACAATCGGCTTCTGGTACAGCAGGGTTTGAAACGCATTCGCAAGGGAAGCGGATGCGCGGGCATCAACGCCCTGATCAACGTTGCACGGCGGGATTTGAGGCAAACTTCCACCTACGAGCTGGGTTTCATGATTGGACCGCGCCTGAACGCAGCAGGACGGCTGGACGACATGTCCCTGGGCATCGAGTGCCTCATTACCGATGACCCCACGCACGCTGCCCAGCTTGCGCTGCAACTGGACACATTCAACCGCAAGCGGCAGGAAATTGAATCCGGCATGCGGGATAGTGCGCTGAGCATGCTGGAGAATATCTTTTCTGGCAGCAGTGGTTTGCAGGACTCACCCACGCTGCGGTCATCGGATATGCGTCAGGGGGCAGGCATATCCCAATCGAATGATTCCGCACGAGAGGCGACGAACACGTATGCCTTGACCCTGTTCGATCCCGGTTGGCACCAGGGGGTAATCGGCATACTGGCATCGCGCATAAAGGATAAATTTCATCGCCCGGTTATCGCATTTGCACCGGGGGACCGGGATGAGCTGAAAGGGTCGGGGCGATCCATCCCGGGCTTCCACTTGAGAGATGCGCTGGATCGGGTTTCCAAACGCTGTGCCGGGCTTTTGCTCAAATTCGGTGGTCATTCCGCGGCAGCTGGCCTGACCATACGTACGTGCGATTTCGAAAAATTCTGCGATGCCTTCGAGCAGACTGCCAGGGAATTGCTGGGGCCGGCGGATCTCAAGCGGGTCATCGAAACCGACGGCGACCTGGATGAATCCGAAATAACTCTGGAACTGGCTGAACATCTCATGCGGCAGGCATGGGGACAGGGATTCCCGCAACCCGCGTTTCGCAGTCGCTTTCATGTGGAAGACCAGCGTGTCGTCGGACAAAAACACCTTAAATTAAAATTAAGAAAGGCGCAGGCCGAAACCGGAAACGGCCAGCCGGAGAAATCAGTCTTTCTTTATGACGCTATACTGTTCCTCCACGACGCCCCTCTTCCCGGGGTAATAGACGCCGTTTACCGGTTGCAGGTAAATGACTTCAGGGGTGACGCTTCCCTGCAATTTGTCCTGGAGCATTGGTCAGAAGCAACATCATGAATCCTCGCTCATTTCGCGCGCCCGCGTTTACAGCATCTCCCTCCATGGCTGACATATAATATTTGGCCGGCCAGCATGATATCGCGAGCCGGTCAAATCCCATAGGAGTGGCTGTCCAGTTCCTGTTTGATTACAATCCACCGATTTTTCGCGCCGCGGCGCTCACCCAATTGTCACCTGTTGTCACTTGTTAAAACCAACTGGCTCAAATTAAAACAGAATGGCATTCAATCTGACCATTCCCTCATCCGGATCGACTATTCGCTACGGTCGCTTTGACGGATCTTCCGACTCGCTTGCCCTCGCCCAACTGGCACTGGAGGCGAAAGCAAAGCCCGTTGCCATTATTACGGCGAGCGCTTTGGCCGCCCAACGGCTGCTGGAGGAAATACCTTTTTTTGCACCGGAGCTGAGAACCCGGCTGCTGCCGGATTGGGAAACGTTGCCCTACGATACTTTTTCGCCGCATCAGGACCTCGTTTCTGAAAGACTGGCCACGCTCTACCAGCTCATGAATGGCGCCTGCGACATATTGATCGTTCCCGTCACCACGGCCCTGTATCGCATGCCGCCGCCCGAATACCTTGCGGCACATACTTTTTTTCTCGCTCGCGGCGAAACCCTTGACCTGAATGCATTGCGCGGCCAGATGACCCTGGCTGGCTATAGCCACGTGACCCAGGTACTTTCACCTGGGGAATACAGCGTACGCGGCGGGCTGATCGACCTGTTTCCGATGGGAAGCCCTCTGCCCTATCGGATCGACCTGCTCGATAACGAAATCGAAACCATCCGTACCTTTGATGTCGATACCCAGAGAAGCGTTTATCCCGTCACCGAGATACGATTACTGCCCGCGCGTGAATTTCCTCTCGACGAGGAAGGCCGAACCCGCTTTCGAGGCAGATTCCGTGAAAAATTTGAGGGAGATCCTTCCAGGAGCCTGATTTACAAGGACATCAGCAAGGGTGGCAGTCCCGCGGGCATCGAGTACTATCTGCCTCTTTTTTTCGAGCACACTGCTACACTGTTCGATTATCTACCGCAAACGGCGCTGTTGTGCCTGCATCATGAACTATATCAAACGGTGGAGAGTTTCTGGCAGGATACTCAGGCGCGGTATCAACTTCTGCGGGGCGATAGTGACCGGCCCCTGCTGAAACCCGCAGAGTTATTCCTTACCACCGACGCATTCTTCGGCGCGCTGAAGCCCTATCCCCGCATTGAGATTCCGTCGGAAAAACAGACGACGAAAACCGATGGAGTCGAAGTGCAAGGTTTCAGCACCCCTTTGCCTCCGCTCCAGGTCGACCGTCGCGCCGTGAATCCGGCAGAGAAACTTTCTGCCTTTATTGCTGAATTCGCATCCTCCGGAAGTGGAAGAACACTGCTCCTTGCCGAAAGTCTGGGCAGGCGTGAGTTGATTGCCGATCATTTGAAGCAATACAGGCTCAATCCGGACATATGCGACAACTATGCGCAATTTCATGCAAGCGCTAAACCCTTCATGCTCGGTGTGGGGCCGTTGCACAATGGCTTCATATACCCGGCGGAAGGAATAGCCTTTGTAACCGAGAACGAGCTCTATGCCAGACACCTGCACGGCCGGAGTGAACGGGATTCACGCAAAACCAGCGCGGTTGCCGATGCCGTTCTGCGCGATCTGTCCGAGATCAAGGCGGGCGATCCGGTCGTACATGAACAACACGGCATAGGCCGTTATCTCGGGCTCATCAGCATGGATCTGGGAGAAGGCGAAACGGAGTTTCTGTCGCTGGAATACTCCGGGGGCGACAAGCTGTACGTACCTGTCTCGCAACTGCATCTTATCGGCCGATACAGCGGCGCTTCACCGGAATCCGCACCTCTGCACAAGCTGGGCAGCGGCCAGTGGGATAAGGCGAAACGCAAGGCGATGCAGCAGGTACGCGATACGGCGGCGGAACTGCTCAATATCTATGCCCAACGCGCTGCCCGCGTTGGGCACGCATTTCGCCTGAAAGAGCAGGATTACGAGGCCTTCGTCGAAGGTTTCGGATTCGAGGAAACGCCGGATCAGGCAACCGCTATCGCTGCGGTAATCGACGACCTGACCTCTGCCCGGCCCATGGACAGGCTCATCTGTGGAGATGTCGGTTTTGGCAAAACGGAGGTGGCGCTAAGGGCGGCTTTTGTCGCTGTCGCGGATGGCAGGCAGGTCGCGGTACTGGTCCCTACCACGCTGCTGGCGGAACAGCATTTCCAGAATTTTTCCGATCGTTTCGGTCTGATTGCCGAGGAATGGCCGGTTAAAATTGCCGAGCTGTCGCGTTTTCGTTCAGGCAAGGAGCAGGCCCAGGCGCTGGCAGGCCTGGCGGACGGGCAGATAGACATTGTGATCGGTACGCATAAGCTGATCCAGAAAGGCGTCAGATTCAAAAACCTGGGGCTGGTCATTATCGACGAGGAGCACCGTTTTGGTGTGCGCCACAAGGAGCAGTTGAAAAACCTCCGCTCCGAAGTGGATATCCTGACGCTTACCGCCACGCCTATTCCGCGCACCCTGGCCATGTCATTGGAGGGGCTGCGCGATTTCTCCGTCATTGCAACGGCGCCGCAACGGCGGCTCGCCATCAAAACCTTTGTAAACCGTTTTTCCGAGGGAATCATTCGCGAGGCCTGCCTGCGGGAGTTGAAGCGGGGCGGGCAGATATACTTTCTACATAACGAGGTGAATACCATCCAGGCGATGCATGACAAGCTCGCCCGCCTGCTGCCAGAAGCGCGAATAGGCATCGCTCACGGACAAATGCGGGAACGCGAGCTGGAACATGTGATGAAAGATTTCTACCAGCAGCGGTTCAATCTGCTGCTCTGTACAACCATCATCGAAACTGGCATCGATGTACCCACTGCCAATACCATTATCATTCATCGGGCGGATAAATTCGGGCTGGCGCAACTGCATCAACTGCGTGGGCGGGTGGGACGCTCGCATCATCAGGCGTACGCCTACCTGCTGGTACCGGAGGAGGAGGCATTGGGGGTTCAGGCCAGAAAGCGCCTAGAGGCCATTCAGTCCATGGAAGAGCTCGGGGCCGGCTTCTACCTCGCCATGCACGATCTCGAGATTCGCGGCGCCGGTGAAGTCCTCGGGGAATCCCAAAGCGGCGAGATGCAGGAAATCGGCTTCAGCCTCTACGTCAGCATGCTGGACGCAGCCGTACGGTCCCTGAAGGAAGGCAAGGAACCCGACATGCAGCATCCCCTTGGCGTTGCCACGGAAATCAACCTGCATGTTCCCGCTTTGCTGCCTGAGGATTATTGCAGTGATATACATGAGCGGCTGATCCTGTACAAACGCATGGCCAATTGCACCGGCGATGAGCAACTGGATGAAATGCAGATTGAATTGGCGGACCGCTTCGGCCTATTACCGGATCCGGTCAAGGCATTGCTCGATTGCCACCGTTTACGTATCGCTGCAGCGCCGCTGGGCATCACCCGTATTGAGGCAAGCAGTGAATCCATTCAGGTTCAATTTATGCCTAATCCCCCCGTGGATGCGGCAAAGATCGTCGCCCTTCTTCAGCGCAGCCGCGACTACCAGCTTTCCGGACCTGATCGATTGAAAATAAAAACGTGTATCGCGGGAGTGAGAGAACGGGTTGCGCGGATAATGGACTTGTTTACCGAATTGAGCCCATAGGATAGGGTGGAAAGTGACGCATTCTCAGGGGTGGAGGCGGGAACGGGATATATCGAATTGCGCATCGTTCCCCGGGCATTGCATTAGCGATCTGCAGCCCTTATTTCAATCGCTGTTTTTCGGAATAATGCTGCTGAGTTTTTGACAGTATTTGTCCGTTGAGTAAACCTTTATCCGGAACTCCGTCCAATGGCGCTTCTAAAGAGCATTAAGAACAAACTCGCGGTGTTCGCCACCATGGCTACGCTGATCCCGTCGCTGGGGCTCGGATTAAAGAGCATTAAGAGCAAACTCGTGGTGTTCACCACCATGGCTAGGCTGATCCCGTCGTTGGGGCTCGGATTAAGGAGCATTAAGAGCAAACTCGTGGTGTTCGCCACCATGGCTACCCTGATCCCATCGCTGGGGCTCGGATTATTGACATTCAGGCAGAGTGAAGCGCAGATCAACGCCAACGTCACGCGCGAGCTTCGCGCTCTCACGGATTATGCGGGGCGGGAAATAGAATTCTGGCTCGACAGGCGCGTGCATGAAGCGCACGTTACCGCGGCATCCGGGGTGGTCATCGAGGCATTGTCCGCGTCTTATCAGCACCGGGCGGATATGCCAGTCAAATATCCGGGAGCCCTCGCGCGTTACCTGCAGTCTGTTCAGGGAAAGCTCGACACGATACGGGAGTTGACCGTGATGAATGCATCCGGAAAAATTATCGCCAGCAGTGCCGAAAAGCCCGCGGGAGCAACGCTCCCCAGTGAATGGCCGCAAAACTCGGTCACGGAAGGCCTTGTGATCGCGCCCCCTCACTGGAATGAGCAGTACAATACTGCGACGCTCAGCGTCGCGGTTCCAGTATTGTCATACGACAACGTATTGATGGGCGCCCTGGTGGCCGTGCTTGACCTGCGCAATCTGCAGCCCCATTTGAAGAGTTCCGCAACATCGCCACCCGGCGAAGTGCTTCTGCTGGATTCAAATGGCCGGATTCTCACTGCCAGTCAGACGGAGGGAGAAACCATGGCTCACCTCGATCCTGCCGTGTTGCGGAATCTTCTCGCACAACCCCGCGAATCTCTGTTCTTCGAGGGATTGACCCATCGTGAAGTAATCGGCCTGGCCGATGTATCCCGGGAATTCCCCCTTACCATTCTGGCAGAGCGCGACCGGGCCGCGGTGTATGGCGCCTGGATAGAACTGCGCAATATGTTCCTGATACTGGTCGGCACACTGGTTCTGATAGTAGCCGCCGCAGCATTCCAGATGGGGCGCTCGATCGTCGTGCCACTGCAACGTCTTATGCGTGCGGCGGACCGGATCGCAGATGGCGACCTGGAAGTGCGGCTCTCCGCAACGCGGAAAGACGAGATCGGTCATCTCACGAAGTTATTTGATCAGATGGCAGACAGATTGCGCCGAAACCACGCTGAAATCATGGCTGCGCATGAAGCCATGCAACAACAGAACCGGATACTTGAAACACTCTCGATTACCGATAGCCTCACCGGCCTCTATAATCGCAACAAGCTCGATGCCATCCTGGCCGACCAACTCGCGCGATTCAAGCGCACCCAGCGACCCTTTGCATTGCTGATGCTGGATATCGACCACTTCAAGACACTCAATGACACATACGGCCATATTACCGGCGACAAAATCCTGGCCAGGGTTGCGCAAATACTCCTCCAGTCGATCCGCAGTATTGATTATGCGGCACGCTACGGTGGCGATGAATTTATCATCATCCTGGTCGAGACCTACATCGATCAGGCTGTCAGAACCGCTGAGCGCATCCGCGCGCATGTCGAAAACCTGACCTACCCAGCCGGAAAATCGACGATCTCAATCACGGTGAGTATCGGGGCCGTAGAGTGCCGACCCGACGACAATACAACGACGGCAGTATTCTCCCGCGCCGACAATGCGCTTTATGAAGCCAAGCGTGCCGGACGCAATCAGGCATATTTCTCCCGCTAAGTCTTATTTGACAACCATCTCGATTCCTTTGGCCACCTGCGCCTCCACCAGCGTACTGAATATCCATCCTGATCGGCCATCTGCAGTAAGAATTTGTAGCCATTCCCCTCTATAGGCCTCCGCCGTCATTGCCGACTCTTTTTTCAGCACCCCTAGAATCGGAGCCTTCAATCCCGGTTTTTCACGCAAATTACTGTTGGCACTGGCGCGCAGCGGAATGGGCATCTGGAACAGAACAGTGACCTGGTGTGCGTCCGGAACCTTGCGCGCACGGTTGTTCTTCATCATGTTGATGAATTCACGCGCCTGAGAGGCGTAATCCATTGCAGCGGCATAATTGTCCCCCTCATATGCGGAAACCGCCGCGTCCAGCAACCGTTGCGCCTGGTTCTGAAGAATCAGTTCGGAACCCGTAAAAGGGGAAGATTTCAGGTTTTCCATGACCATTTCAACCTCTGCTATGGTTGAGGCGGCGGCAGGACGAGTGGCAAGCCGCCTGAGCCTGACTTGAGCATGCGCAGCGCGGCTGCTGGTTTCCTGCAACGTCTTCTGCTGATCCTGCTGCCGCGCTTCCTGACTGCGAATGTAGGCCTCTTTCTCTGCCAGCAGCTTCTGCAGGCGTTGAATTTCCTGCTGCTGCGCCTCCCTTTCCGCCCGCAGATTGCTACAGCCGAACTCAAACTGTGCCATTTCACGGGTGAGATGGAAATTTCCTGTGGCATCGGGTGTGGGCGAATGCACTTTCTGGATATGACTGCATGCGGCAATATTCATACCAATAAGCACGAATACGACGCGAGCGGATATTTTCTCCGGCCATATTTTCAGATATCTGTAAAGTCTGAGGGCCTGTCTGAGTAATTTCACGATTTTTCAACTCCGATTCTTATGTAGAAATACTTTGGATGATTATTATTACCCTATGTCAGGCGCACGTCTGAAGAACCGATTATGCGATCCCCGGTTTTAACACGTTCCCGATGATCGTTCGAAACTGGAAAAGCTGATATCAGGATTATATAGTCCTGAAAAGCAGGCTTCTTCGAGAATCAGCCCGGGTTCACATCATTGTTCGAGGGATGGCGAGCGGATCAGGATAGAGAGAATGCTTATGGAAGTTATTGGAGATTGATGGCAAAATGCCGGGTTTATGAAAAATATCCGCTTCCGCTAAAAACACCCGCTTCTTTCAAGCTTTACAGGCGGTAACTGCTTGACTTTGATTGCCGCCACCCGCATACAGGGGCAAGGCTCTAACTGCTCCACGCCCATTCGCAGGAAATGCCGCCCCAGCCGAACAGAGTTCCTTCGGCTTTCCTTGCACGGCTGCCGGACATTCTTGACAATAAACTGGAACAACAAACATGAACCTCATCATACAAGGACTCGAAATCCAGAACAGCGATTTAAGGGAACTGGCGAAACTGGTCGACGCAAACCATATCGAACGTATCACGGGTCAAGCCTTCCGGCTTAAAAATGCAGCCCGGCGGGAAGAGGTGGCCGCATATTGTGCTGAAGCCAGCCTTGATTTTGCTTTCGTCGACCCATCGGCGCGACTATCCGATTTCGGGTTGGTTGCAATGGATATGGATTCGACCCTGCTCGCGATCGAATCCATTGATGAGATCGCGGATATGCAGGGCGTAAAGGCGCAGGTCGCGGAAATTACCCAGAGGACCATGCGCGGAGAAATCGTCTTTGCCGAAAGCCTGCGGCTCCGAACGGCATTGCTGGAGGGGCTGGATGAAGACGCCCTGCAGCGGGTGTATGACGAACGTGTTCGATTGAGCCCCGGAGCGGAAAAGATGCTGCAACGCATGAAATCCGCCGGTCTCAAAACCATGGTCATTTCCGGTGGTTTCACTTTTTTTACCGACAGAGTAAAAACCAGGCTGGCTCTCGACTATGCCGCAGCCAATCGCTTTGAGGTCTCAAACGGCAAACTGACAGGCAAGGTATTGGGAGATATCATCGGGGCGACCGGAAAAGGGGAAGTGCTGAAAAAAGTGCGCGAAGAACTGGGACTGAAGCGGGAACAGGTCATTGCCATCGGCGATGGGGCCAATGATCTCAAAATGATGGAGGAGGCCGGAGTCAGCATTGCTTATCATGCAAAACCGGTGGTACAGGCAAGAGCGACTTATGCCCTCAACCATGTCGGGCTTGATGGCGTAGTCAACCTATTTGAATAAGTAGCTAGGGCCGAAAATCCTGTCCCACCGATCTCCCTAATAACTGAATGCAGCCTCCACCAGGTATGTGCGTTGCGGATAGGGGTGAAATACCCAGGCCTTATCGTTGTTGAGATTGCTGATGCCAAATGAAAACCGGCTTTTCAGGCCGTTCTGGAACTTGTGGCGGTAGCTGGTCTTGAAATCCATGAAGAAGAAATCGCTCTGGGAGCCAAATACGTTGTTTATATGATCCCCATTGTCGGGGTCGTTGAACGAGTCACTGGTATATCGGCCTGAGAGAGAAATATCCCACGCCTCAGTCATATGATAAGTGCCGAAAAAGTTGGCTCGCCAGTGCGGCAGGCGAATGATCTGCTTACCGGTCAGATTATAGTCAGCGGGTACGCCGGTGGATGTAGTGAAATCCACGATCGGTCCTTTCTCCACTTTCGCATTCATCCAGGTGCCGTTGAACATGAAATCGAGTTTCGAACCCAATATGCGGCGCTGATCAAAGATCAGTTCGACACCGGTCGTGCTGGTCTGGCCGATATTCTGGAATCCACTGGTAATAACTACACCCGAGACCGTATTTACCTGCTGGATGGCATCCTTGATATCGTCCCGAAAGGCATTTACC